>OLRK01001070.1_pt1 | contig 25578 bp, 22 predicted proteins | sample 1672911 | NCBI WGS metagenome assembly OLRK01 (sample SAMEA3136736, study PRJEB25190) | human gut metagenome | biome: human gut; feature: human-associated habitat; material: faeces | place: Austria | collected 2013 | reverse complement strand
AAATTTGAAAGCCGGCAGGAGTTCATCCGCTATTACTGCGAAAGCTTCTTCGCGTTCTATGATGCCGTCTTCGGCGTAGGAACAGCGGATCAGATCTTCAACGGCCGATACAACATGGATCTGTGCGACCAGGTGCACGATGAGTTCCTGGGCTGGGTAAGAAGCAGCATCGCGAGAAATGACAGAGAGCGCACGGCTCGTCTCAAGAATCGGCAGGCAGGAAACAAGAAGCAGCGCTCCGGATCTGGACATCGTAAGAAGTATTACCAGAATTGAGGAACCTGTTACTTGAATCCCTGCCGAGCAGCCTGGAGATCGGCGGCAGAAAGTATCGGATAGATACAGACTTCCGCACCTGGCTGTTGCTAAACGAAGCACTGCTGAACAAAGCAGGACAGCGTGTGATCATGCAGCATATCATCAAATTGTTTCGCGATGATATCCCTTCTGATGTGGATGCGCTGATCGCGGCCGTAGGATGGTTTCTGCAGTGCGGTGAAGAGGTAAAGGATGAGAAGAAGCGCAGCAAGCGGGTGTTCTCTTACAGCTATGACAGTGACTACATCATATCCGCATTCCAGGAGTTCTACAGCATCGACCTGATGCGCACCAGATATATGCACTGGTGGAAATTCAACTTGTTGTTGGGCACAATCAGCTCTAATTGTGAGCTGAAGGAACGTATACGATATCGCAGCATCAATGTCATTAAAATTAAAGACCCTGCTGAACGAAGAAGGATTAGAAAAATACAAGCGCAAATAGCTCTCCCACGTGATGAGCCGCTTAGCGATGAAGAAATAGCATCAGTATTTTAGGAGGTGGCAAAATGTCTCAATATGATGGTACTTTGAAATTCGATACATCAATAGATTCATCAGGTTTTTCAAGTGGATTAAGCAAATTAGGCAGCGCCGCTACTAAAGGATTGGCAGCAGCCGGAACTGCATTAGCAGGAGTTTCAGGATATGCGCTTAAAGTTGGCTCTGACTTTGAGGCTGCCATGTCTCGTGTCGCCGGCATATCAGGTGCAACTGGAAAGGATCTCGAACGTCTTGAGGAAACAGCCAAGGAACTGGGATCTACAACGAAGTTTTCGGCTACGGAAGCTGCTGAGGCGATGGAGAACCTTGCGTCTGCCGGCTTCACGACCAATGAGATCATCGATGCGACGCCGGGCCTGATGGATCTTGCGGCAGCTGCTGGAGAAGACTTGGCATCCAGTGCCGATATCGCGGCATCTACTCTACGTGGTTTTGGACTTGAGGCATCTGAAGCAGGACATGTAGCGGACGTGCTGGCAGAGAACGCCAACCGCACAAACGCGGCCGTTGCAGATACTGGAGAAGCGATGAAGTATGTTGCACCAGTAGCTAAGGCAATGGGAATCTCTATGGAAGAGACGGCAGCGGCGATCGGCTTGCTTTCCAATGCCGGCATCAAAGGCAGCCAGGCAGGTACAACGCTACGTGGAGCATTAACTCGTCTTGTCAAACCGACAGAAGATATGGAAGGTGTCATGGAAGAATTGGGCATCACCTTTTTCGATAATGAAGGCAAGATGAAATCTCTAACGGAGATTATTGCTATTTTGCAGGACAGCACCCAGGATCTGACGGATGAACAGAAGAACAATGCGCTGGCCACATTGTTTGGTCAGGAAGCACTGTCAGGAATGTTAGCTTTGATCAATGAGGGACCAGATGCATTAGATGAACTGACTACTGCATACGAAACATGTGATGGAGCTGCTGCAAAGACGGCAAAAACAATGAATGATAACTTGAAGGGTTCTCTAGATGAATTGGAAAGCGCGATGGAAGGCGCTGGTATCACGGCCTATAAGAAATTCGAGAAACCGATCAGAAAGGCCATACAAGGTGCTACGGAAGAGATTTCTGACCTGGACAAGGCTATGTCTTCCGGCAAGCTGTCCGATTCCATGGACACGGTAGCTGAGGGCCTTGGAGCTGTTGCGGAAACAGCGTTAGGGCTGGCTACGGATGCAATTCCGGTGCTTATTAATGGATTTGCATTTATCGTTGAGCATGGTCAAGCGGTAGTTACAACTGCCAGTGCTATTGGTGGTGCCTTGCTTGCCATGAAGATGAAGCAACTAGTCGTAAGCGATATTATTCCATTTGTGAATGGATTAAAAAGTGCCGCTCAAGCAGCAGCAGACTTTGCTTACGGGCAACAGGCAGCAGTAGCTTTCGGAATAGAGTATACAGAAAGTTTGACTCTTACCCAGGCGGCTGTAGGATTACTTACAGGTAAAATCACGTTGGCTACTGCAGCAACAACAGCATGGAATGCAGCCTGTACTGCTTTGGGAGGACCAATAGGTGTCATAATCACCGCTATTGCTGCAGTCAGTGCAGGTGTTATAGCATATACAATAGCGACACAAGACTCGAATGAAGCAATTGATGAAAATACTGTGGCAACACAAGAATTGATTAATGAGTATGAAGAACTGAATAAAACTCTTGCTGATAACAAAGCAGCACGAGAAGAAGCTATTGATAACACGGCTATAGAAGCCAAAAGCGCAGATATACTTATGGATAAGATTGAAAAACTTAGCCAAAAGGAAAATAAAAGTAATGCGGAAAAAAGAGTTATGGCTTCTTATGTTCAGCAGTTAAACGATTTGATGCCTGAATTAAATTTACAATATGATGACGAAAAAGATGCGTTAAATCAATCAACAGAAGCTATCAAAGCGAACATAGAGGCACAGAAACAACTCGCTCTTGCAAAAGCATATCAGGATAATATGGCTGAAATCATTCGAGATATAGCTGATGCGCAGATGGAACTGGATGAAGCGACCGAGCAGCATGTAAAAAATGAACAAGCATTGTCTGCAGCTACAGAAAAGAGAAAAGCTGTATATGAGGAGCTCCAGAAAGCTGGGGAGAATGCAACAAATGCTCAAAAATTAGCATACGCAGAAGCTGCTGCACAAGAAGCAAAAGCAGTAGAAAACTACAATGCTTCGGCAGAAACGGTAAAAAAATTAGAGGCTAACATTTCTTCTCTGAATAATGAATATGAACGAACGGAAGGATATGTTGAGAGAGCTTTTAATAGCGCAGATTTAGAACAAAAGCTTTCTAAAATTACTGAATCTGCTAAGCAAAAAGGTATTGAAATTCCTAAATCAGTAGCTGAAGGAATTAGGGCAGGCAGTTATACTGTGCCTGAATCAATACAAGAACTTGAAGATCTCATCGAATATGACGATATGATTCAACAAGCCTCTGATGCGGGTATATCTGTCCCTCAGTCTGTTTCTGATGGTATTAAATCAGGAGAACTTAAACCCGCGGATGCTGTTCAACAACTTGAAAATCTGATTGAATTTAATGATCTTTTAAAAAAATCAGATAATGCTGGATATAATATTCCCGATTATCTTCAAAAAAAGATTTTAGAGGGAAAAATGAAACCAGCAAATGCTGTGCAAGTTGTTGAAGATTTGGTGGAATTTGAGGATCTGCTGAAGAAGTCTGATCAAGCAGGAAAAGATATTCCTGATGAAATTTATCAGGGCATAATTGAAGGCAAATTAGATCCACAACAGGCAGTCAAGGAGATGAACAAATATACTAAAAATGAAATGGATAAAATGTCTCCAAGTGCTGAAAAGTCTGGACAAGATGCAGTAGAAAAATATGGACAGGGAATAGGAAATTCAAACAAAAAGAAAAAAGTTGGATCAACAGCCGAAAGTGTAGCTCAGTACGGTGTAGATGAAGGTTTTAAATCAGTAAGCACATATGGATCAGGTACTTATTTTGTACAAGGTTTCATCAATGGTATGAATGACTCCGAAAAACGAAGAATAGCAATCAATACAGCTTCAAATATAGCAGTTAGTGCCTTAAATGCTCTCCGAGCTGCAGGTCAAGAAGGATCGCCCTGGAAAACTACAACTCAAAGTGGTAAATGGTTTGGAGAGGGATTTGCAAATGGAATTGATAGGATGATTACACCTGCTGAAAAATCTGCTGAAAACTTAAGTGAAAAAGCAATTGCAGCTCTAGGCGATGGAGATATAGAAAAGCTTTTTGATTTTTCCCCTGAACACTTGAATCAGGCTATAGCACGTTTGAGAAAATCAGCTAATGTTGTGATTGGTAATATTATTGATTCAGCCATGATTCCTTCAAGTAAAAACATTAGTCTTGCAAAAAGAGATAATGAGCAATTTGTTCCTCGCTCGATTGAACTTATAAACAGTGGCAAACAGCAGATTATTTTGCAACTTCAAAATGGTCAGGAAATTGCACATTGGTTAGCTCCTGATATATCTAAAGAATTAGGAATTATGAGGTGATAGAATGAAAGTAAACAATAAAGATTTCAGTACATGGAATATGCGTTGCCTGGCTTTCGACTATCAGCCGTTAGGGTATGCCAGGGAGATCTATCAACCTGATCAATCAATTACTCCAATAATGTCTTCCCGTAAACAATATCGTCCTAAATCTATGATATTCAAGGTGGAATTCAAGACAATCGAGGATTCTGGACGATTCTTGGTCGAACTGATGACTGGGGACTACAGCATCATCGATATGGACGATGGATACCTGTATCGCTGCTATCTCAGTGAGATAGACGAAATATCGGAAAAGCAGGGAAACGGCTATTGCTATACATTGTCCATTCCATTGTCAGTCATCCAGACAGGTACAGAAGTCAGTGAGACACTGGAAGCTAGTGTTCCGATCACGGGGATTGGAAACCTTGAAACGGAATGCATATACGAGATCACGCCAAAACAGCAGATAGAGGAATATCATATTGCCGGATATACCATCAAGAATCTACAGCAAGGTGTTACGGTATACTTCGACGGCATCGATAAGCGGATCTATTCCTCTACAGAGCTCAACAAGTTTGGCGATGTGACATTCCCGAACAATCGCTTCCCAACCTTGCAGCCAGGCGAGCAGATCATCGAGCTTGACGCCACTGCTGATGTAGTGCTGCGCTACTATCCAATTTATATCTAAAAGAGAGGAGGAGGCCATGCTCAGCCTATTTACAAAAGATGGGCAGAAGCCCATCCTAAACACGACCAATTATTACACCAAGTATGCCTATGACGGTACTCAGGGATTATCCTTTGATCTGTCATCATCTGACCCAATCTTTTCGCTGATTCACAATGAGAGCGTGATGATCAACGAGGAGAACCGATATCTGGTGAAAGGCATCAATAAGAGGGCACAGTATGCCACTATCACATGTCAGTTGGACATGGATGAGTGGAAACAGCATGAGCCATATCTTGACACTTCGACAATGGCCATATTTCAGAGCAAGACATTGCTTGAGGTTTTGGATACGGTCAAACCAGATGGATGGGAAATTCGTAATGCTGGCATCCGTTCTATTCGTCGTACGATAGAGTTGCAACAGGCTTCAGCTTATGACGTATTAATGGGATGCCAGGAAGTGTATGGCGTGGTGTATGAGATCCACGTGTTGGAGAAGTACATCTATGTCATAGATCCGGAGCAGGTAACAGATAAGAATATTTATATTTCCCCGCAGCTGAACCTGCAGGAATATTCTATGACTGGCGATTCATCCACATTCTATACGCGGTTATCAGCGTATGGAAAACGCGATGAAGAAACCGGGGAATATATGACCTTCGCTGATATCAATGGCGGGAAAAGCTATGTAGAAAATAACGAATATGCCGGGAAAGCACAACCGGTATGGGCTATCTGGATAGATGAACGGTACACGGTCCCAGAGAATCTTTTGGCGGATGCCCAGACGAAATTGAAGACAATGTGCATGCCTACGATGTCATTTGATATTACTATCAATGATTTGGCTCTTCAAACAGATAAGTACAAGTTCCTGAAGCTTGGTATGTATGATATCGTGCATGTGCTCCTGGATGAAACTACGGTGATCGTTGAGAAGGTCATCGAATATCAGAAATATCACAATACCCCAGAGAAGAACAAAGTCACACTGTCATCAGAGCCGCAGATGATCACCAGCCGCATCGATAAGGTGGAGTCTATCCTGGGAGATGATGGAGAAAAGCTGGAAGAGAATTTTCTCCAGCACGCACAGGAAGTAGCTGCGGATCTGATCGAACAATTTGCGACCAAAGGGCACCGGTATGAGACGGAGAACGAAACCTATTTTCTGGATAAACTGCCAAAGGAAGAAGCGCAGTATGTGATGCGAATGAACCTGGGCGGCATCGCTTTTTCAACTACCGGGTGGCAAGGGCCGTATACCACAGCGTGGACGATCGATGGAAAGTTCAATGCAGACTTCATCGCAACTGGTACGCTGCGCGCCATCACGATCGATGCCGTGAATATCATCGGCGGCACGATTTCCGGTGAAACTTTCGATTTTGACCTCGACAACGGGATCATCAAATTCGGCACACGGAATGATGATGGCGTTATATCTGATCCGGTGCTGTACTTTGACCGTGATCAGTTGATCATAAAGCCACTTGAGGAAATTACGCAGAAAGTCGAAGGCATCGAAAATACCAAGATGTACCGTCTTGCCATTGTATCTGACAATGGCAGCGTATTTAAGAATGGCCTTATAGATACTAACCTGCGGGCAATTGTCTACAGCTGGGATGACGACGTAACTGATCAGCTGGATGACAACCAGTTCATCTGGACGAGAGTTTCGGCCGATGAAGAGTCCGATCAGGCATGGAACACAGCGCATGCCGGCGGCACCAAGAGCATCCACGTGACAGCGGAGGACGTATATGTTCGCGCGACATTTTACTGCGACCTAATTGATACAACGACTCGCATGAGTTTGCTTTGAGAGGAGATGGTTAAATGAGTAAAGCACAGGGTCAGTTTACGATTGTCGACCTCAATGACGCCGTAACACTGACAGGTTTTATTAACTCGAATCTTGCAAAAACCCAGATGTATAATCCGGATAATGATTCATACACACCGGACTGGGCAACGACGAATCTTGTCTTAACGCCGTCTATTTATGTGGCCGGAACATCGACAGACAAGATTACATCTACTGAGGTGATCTCAGTCAAATGGTACGAAGGAAGCAGCACGACAGCAATCACAAGTGCCGGCAACTATGCGCTGAGCGGCGCCAAGTCTCATATCCTGACGGTCAAAGCAAATGTCATGGCAGGGCTGCCGGGTAAAGATTTCAGAGTAGAGGTTCAATATAAAGACCCTACGACAGGACTCACGACGATGTACAAGACATCGATCAGCTTCAGCCGCGTGGTCAATGGATCAGGCATCACGGATCTGATTGTGAGTACCCCCGATGGAAATATTTTTAAAAATTCAGAAGTAGACACTCTGAAGGCTTCAGCGCAGCTGTGGCGCGGATCCAGCGTGGATACGACCAACGTGACGTATCAATGGTACCAGATGGATTCATCCGTCGATACGGATCAGGGTGGCGGCATCGGCTGGCGTAAGCTGGCCAACGCATCAGGGCAGTTCTCCGGCGTCACCACGGCAACACTTACGATTTATGCAAGCCAGGTGGATTCATCAGCGGTATTCAAGTGTGTGGCAAAGGATACTGATAGTGCTTCTCCAACTTACAATAAAGCTTTTGAGGATACAGCTAGCTTTGTGGATCTCAGCGATCCGATCCAGGTCATCATTGAGTCGACCGGTGGAGATGTATTTAAAAATGGAGAAGGCAGCACTGTATTGACTGCCCGCGTCTACCAGGCAGGCGAAGAAATTGATACGGAAGGTGCCGGCACTTATACCTGGTCTAAATATGATAAGGATGGACAGAAGGTTTCTTCTTTTAATAAGACTGGAAAAACTCTCAGCGTTGGTAACGCAGACGTAGATGTAAAAGGTACTTTTGTTTGTGTGGTGGTGATTTAAAATGAGAGCACAGGCGCAGATCACCATTACGGTAATAAGCGATGGTCTCGATGCTGCCATATCAAGCGATACACCGCCGGAAGATACCAGCCGGCTGTGGTTGGACACGTCCGTAAATCCACCTATCCTCAAACGTTACAACGGAGCGAATTGGGAACCGGTAAATCAGGAAATCATCGTTTCTCCGGATCCGCCGGACAATCCATCGATTGGTCAACAATGGATGGATATTTCGGATAATGATAATCCCATCCTGAAGATCTACGTTGAGGTCGGGCTGGACAGCTTAGGAAATCCGCTGTATGACTGGGTACCATGCAATGGATACAATGATCTCCAGACACTCAAGGACGCTTATACCAATCTAACCAGCGATGAGTGGATCGCGCACGTCGGTGAGCAGGTACTGCAGAGCGATGCCGGTCAGGAGCTTGTCAGACAGTCAGAGATGTCGACTGAACTGCAGCTGCTGAAGGACCAGCTAAATGTCACGCTGGAGCAGATGAGCGGGTACAACCTGCTGCTGAACAGCGTGGGCTGGAATAATACGCAGATGTGGGAAGCAGATGGCAGCATCGTGACGGTCGACGACAATGACGTCAATGATCACACAACTTCCGGCCGCGCATTCCGTCTGGATGCAGCATCAATGTCTCAGACAGTCAAGGTACGTCAGGGCGCAGTCTACACGATCTCGTGCCTGTACAAGACATACACCAGTGCATCAAGCCTTAAGGTCATCCAGGGCGGGGCGGAAACGGTCGTATTTGAGACGACTGCATCGTATGTGGATGATGAATGGCATGAGGCATCTCTCGTCATCCAGGCGGCCGGCACGGAGCTCACGGTAGCTATTTCATCATCAGCATCTTATCTGATGATTTCTGATCTCATCCTCAATGAGGGTTCGATCAAGAAGCAGTGGACGCCACACACAGATGAGATTTATACGGCCGGCGTCAAGATCGATAAGACCGGCATCGAGATCGAGCAGAGCGATACCGATACGATCACCAAGATTGACTCTACGGAATTCTCCGTCATCGACAAGAACTCAGGAGAGAAAGTCCTGCGCGTCAATCGCGATACTACGGAGCTTACCAAGCTGCGGACGACATCAGCAGAAATTGGCAAGCTGATGATCACAAACTCCGATGATGGTTTTGTATTCATATCAGTAATGGATTAGTTAGGGGGTGGAAAATTGGCGACAAGTACGATTAGTACCAACAGCAAATATGTTAATTTGATTGTTACCACCTCGTGTTCACTTTCTGGAAATTATCCAAATATCAAGGTATCAACATCCTACAACTTCAAATTCAAATGTACTGAAGGGTACGCTGCTTGCAATTACAACAACTATGTTTTTTCGTTTGATGGTCAGCAAAGCAAAAGCAGTGTTAATTTTTATTTGGACGAGGGAGAAATATCAGGTGCATATGGTGCCGATAAAAAAGAGTATAAACTTGGTAATTCTCGAAAAATCACAAAGACTGTAAAGGCTGGATGTGATGGCTTGTGGGATGCATCCGATGATATATCATTCACATCGCCATCGGTTGAAGCTCCGACCAATTACGGTTTGACCGTAAGTGATATCACAGAGAAGTCAGTCAAGATCACGCATACTCTTACCAATAAGCGTGCGTACTGGCGTGTAAGGCTAAAAGATACCATTTCGAAAAAGACCTGGAATCTTAACAGCAATACAGGCAATGGCAGCACGACAATTAGCGGACTGACAGCCAATACATCATATACTTTTGTGGTGGAAGTTATTGACCGTACAGGAGCGGTATGCTATACATCTTCCAGCAAGTCAGCGAAAACATTAGGAATCTCCAAAGTCGGCAATTCGCCGGCTTTTACTTTGGGGAATCCTTTTGTTTTAGAAATTACAGGCTATGATGATGACTTTACACATACGGCTGTGTTCAAAGTTGGATCATATTCATTCACCCGCACCGGGCTCAAGCGTGGCAGTGTGACCATTACGCCGACGGAGACAGAAATCGATGCAATGTACGGTGAATTTCTGACCAAGGATGACATGGAAATGTCCATCACTCTGACCACGTACAGTGGTAGCTCCAGCATTGGATCCAGTACCGGGAAAGGTACGGTCCGGATCAACATTGAAGAAGCCAGACCTTTGGTCAATAGCTTCACATATGCGGATACGGTGTCTGCGTGTACAACGATTACCGGAAATAACAAGCACATTATTCAAAACGCATCCATCATTCGGGTTTCATCGATCTCGGCAACTGGTCGTAAAGGCGCCAGTATCGTTAAATATCAGCTGGTCATCGGGGATCGCGCTGTGGAGTCGACATCCACCACGATTATGGACACTGGTACTGTACCTTCAAATACCGGCGTGACGGTCAAGGCAATCGATAGCCGTGGTCTGGAAGGATCATTGACGATACCATTTGAGAAGTACTATGAGTATGATCAGCCTAGATTGAGTCAATTGGTGCCTCATCGACAAAATAGAATAGAAGATGCAGTATTGATCAATATGGTTGGCTCATTTGTACCAATTACAGTGAATGGATCAGCTAAAAATAATAGCTGTAAGGTGGAGTATGCTAAGAAGAAAACCTCAGAAGTTTCATTTGGCAGCTATTCGACAATTACTACTTTTTATGGCGGCACAATCAACCGGGATCAGATTGTCGGCGATATGGATGCTGAATATTCATTTAATATCCGAATCCGACTGTCCGATGCATTGACCACTTCAATTTATGAGTGCACGATTGGCAAAGGTATTCCGGATCTCGTAATGGGGAAAAATCGCATTGGTTTCGGCCGAATTCCGGAACGTGAAAGTGCTGTTGAATCAGCCTGGCCAATCTATGTGTATGGTGATGTATATGCCGGCCCGAATGCTGATCAGCAGCTTGCATATGCCTCTGACGTAGAGGATACTGGCTGGGTGGATTGCACATATGGCTCTGGTTTCGAAAGGTATTCAGAAATTCAGGCGGGGCTGCAAGTGCGCCGCATAGGTTGTGATGTACATTTAAGAGGGATTGTTCGTTGTTTAGAAAGTACACCCTCAAGTCAAGAAGGCCAGGTCATTATCGGCTATCTTCCTGAAGGCTTTGCACCGGCATATTATGAAAATTATGTTTGCCAGGGGAGCGGTATGAATCGCTTTATGCTACGTATAGAGGCAAAAGGTACGATTGAGGTTAGCCGTTATGGGACTACAAGCATGATAGATATTCCAGCAAATGGTTGGCTCAACTGCTTCGTCAGTTGGATGATCGATAAGCCGAGCGCAGAGCAGTACCTGACCGATGATGCCGGCAACCAGCTGACCGATGACGATGGAAATTACCTGATGGGATAGACAGAAAGGAGTGATAATATGGCAGATAAAAAGATCACAGAATTGGATGTGTCACAGACCGTCGCGGCCGATGACAGCGTCTTTGCGGATGTCAACGGATCCGCCAGGAAGGTCGCGATATCGTTGATCCTGGCACTGCTGGAAGATGTGTACGCGACTCTTGAATCACCGGCTTTCACGGGATCTCCAACGGCACCGACACCGGCCGATACGGACGACAGTACCAGAATCGCAACAACGGCATTCTTGAAGAGCGTGCTTGAAGGCTACGCTAAGTTGGCAAGTCCTACCTTCACGGGCACACCTAAGACATCTACGCCAATCAGCACGGATGACAGCACGAGGATTCCGACTACAGCGTGGGTCAAGGATCGCATTGCAGAGGCTAATACTGGCGGAGAATCAGGCGGTGGCACGACGATCACGACCGAATATGACCACACAGTTTCCGGCAGCGCTGTGACGTCCATATCTAAGACGCTGAGCCCCGCGAAACCGCTCAAGCGCCTTGTCGTGATGATGAAAGTTACAGAAATGAACAACAATTCGTCATCTGTGCAGCTGCTCATCAATGGAACGTCTATCTGTTATATCGATGCAGTTATTGCGATGTATCATAATGGCGGCGGTATGGCAATTCTTGATTTTTACGACTTCGGCGTTATCTATCAGGTGTTTAACCGGAAAGATACAAGTTCGGATTATTGGGAATGCGGGACGTTCGGGACGATTACGAGCATCACCAACGAGACGGACATTTCTAGTATCGAGGTTAAGGGCACAAAAGCCTGCTTCGGCAGCGGCTCAAATGTGCGCTTCATCAGCTATGAGTGAGAGGGGGAACGAGCATGAGCATGTACAAGATTGTGAACGGTGAAAGAATCGAGATGACGGAAGAGGAGATTCAGCAGCTGCGGCAGGAGCAGGCAGCCTTCGAGGCATACGAAGCATACGAAAAAAAGCGTCCGCTTACTCAGGCCGAAGTGTTCCAGATAATGACCAAGCAGACGCTTAACACGCTGGACATCGACGACCAGACAGCGCTGCGCATGGTGGCATATTATCCGACATTCAACGAGGTTATCGGACAGAAAGTGAAGAATGGATTTAAATTCACACATGACGGGCAGCTTTATAAAACCATTCAGCCGGATGATTTTTTTATTCAGGAGCAGTATCCACCAGGAGAAGGAACAGAGAGCCTTTATGCTGTCATTGATGAGACGCATGCCGGAACGCAGGAAGACCCGATTCCTTACACCGGTAATATGGAGCTGGAAGCCGAGAAATATTACACACAGTACGGTGTGATCTATCATTGCACGACTGGCACAGGTCAGCCGGTATATCAGCCGCTATCTGAGCTTGTTGAAATTTATGTGAAAATTGTTGAGGAGAGTTAGTGCTCTCCTTTTCTTATGCCCCGGGAAGGCACTAAACTCGACCGGAAAGAAGGAGGTCTATGAAGACTATGCAGACTGTTACTGACACATATAACGCTTTTTTAGGGACTATTATTGCAATCTTGACGATGGTATTTGGAGAGCATTGGTTCATCTTTGCTCTTTTTCTTTTACTCAATGTAGCAGATTGGCTGACAGGATGGATGAAAAGTCGTATTAATGGTGTTGAAAATTCTGTTGCTGGGTGGAAAGGGGTACTCAAAAAGTTAGGCTATTGGTTGATGATCATCGTTGCTTTCGCGATTGCAGCCGGATTAATTGAAATTGGCAAGGTGATTAATATTGACTTGGGAATCACTACACTTCTTGGTTGGTTTGTGCTCGCATCACTGATTGTCAATGAAGCAAGATCTATTTTGGAAAACTTCGTTGAGGCAGGTTATGACGTACCGACAGTATTAACAAAAGGACTACAGGTTGCTGATCAGAAGTTAAATGGAACAGAAAAAGAAAGTGAGGAAGAATAAACTATGAAAATTTTATTAATGAATGGACATGGTGCTGGTGATTCTGGTGCTACAGGAAATGGTTACAAAGAGTGTGATCTAACCCGTGAGCTCGCTGATCTTGTGGAATCTAAGCTGAAAAAATACGCTACAGTTGTAAGATATCCAAAAAGCAGAAACGCTTTTGCTGATGTTGAATCAGGTTCTTTTAAAAGTCATGTAAGTGGCGGTGTTTCGAATATTGATTATGCCTTTGAAATTCACTTCAATGCGTATAAAAAAGATGAAACGAAAGATGGTAAAATGAAAGGATCAGAATGCTATGTGACATCACGAGAGAGCGGGATTACTGTTGAACAGGCAATCATGAAGAATTTAAGTGATTTTTTCCCACTTCGTGATAATGATAATGTGTTCGACGGTGTTAAACGGACAAACTTCCTTGTAATTAATACATTAAAAGATTATGGGGTTTCCGGTGCACTTCTTGAAACGTGTTTCATCGACGATGCGGATGATATTGCAACATATAAATCAAATAAAGATAAAATTGCACAGGCAATTGTCGATGGTATTGCGGAAGGATTCGGTCTTAAAAAGACAAGCGGTTCTTCAACAAGTGAAAAACCTTCAAGCACATCAAATACATATAAACTTGTAACATCATGCAAAGTATACAACACTGCTGCGGATGCAAAAAACCGTAAAAATGCAGTTACTACATACAGCGCCGGGACGTATTATATTTTCAATGAAGCGAATGGAATGATCAATGTTACTAAAGATAAAGGAGAACCGGGCGGATGGATTAATCCTGCTGATAACAAAAAGTCGAGTGGATCCACATCGACATCCAAAAAGAAAAGTGTGTATCTGCCAGCATCCGCAAAAAGCTGGAGGGTGTACAAAACAAGCGTTGCTCCAGTTGTCGGAAATGAATGTGGCTTCCTGTATCCTTCGAAATTCGGTGGCCTTACATATGAAATCCTGGCTACTCCACAGACGGACGTAGTGACCATCCAGACAAGAGACTACGGCAAAGTGAATATCTACGTTGCAAAATCAACAGGCGCAGTAATTAAGTAAGCTATCTTCGGATAGCTTCTTTTTTTATGCCTAAAATATGCCGAATTTTTATTAAAAATAGTAATAAATGAATACAATTCATATAAAGCGAAACATAATAATATCGCTATATTATCGATATATTCACACTTAAAAAGAATTAAATTATACTTTTTTTTGATTCTGGGTACCGGCACCATATGAAAAGAAAGAGGCTGGAACAGCTTAGTGACCTGGAATATCACTTTATCTGTTTTGCCTCTTTTTTGTTGTCCATGCGATTCATAAAAACATCGAAAACAGTGTTTTGAATGTACGTAAATATCTTATTTTTACATAATGTCCCATTTTAATGTACAGCTGTTTATGACTTCCTTCTATTCTTTGTCTTGCTTTAACAATTTATTGTTTTCTATGACTATTTCTAGTATTTCTCCGATACTATAAACAATGGCAGAATAGACAACAAATGAAATGGTATATGACAGGAATACGGCAAAATCAAACTCATATGATGTATCATATATGATTCCACTGATATATGAGTAATCAGTAGTTATCGTTTTTGTATAAGATAAGGCAATTGCCGTTAGAATACCTAAAATTAAGATTATGATCGCTGTTATTTTTAAAAATTTTGGTAATTTAGAATTACGATGATTATTTTCCTTTGATGCTACGGTATCTCCCGTTATTTTTCTTGCTTCGCTGTCATAAGGCCTGATCTCGGATGCGATGCCTTCGGAGATTTTGTTGTTTATAATTTCTATTTGAGAAAGAAGTTCTTTGTTCTCAATAAAATATTCGATTTTTGTATAATTTTCGTTGATTTTCAACACAAACATTTTTAATTTGAAAGCTGGTATCGTATTTTTGATGACAAACGAATACGAATATTCACCTTCATTTCTTCCATTATAAAAAATATGATCTGTTTCCAGGTCTTTTTGATCGATCAATTTGTCTATTGTCTCATTAACTTCAGTTTGTTGTTTGTTAGTAAAAAATTCTGATTTTTCCATATCTTTTCTTCTCCTTTGATCTTAGATGTGTTTACCTGATGCTTGCCGCAAACAGAGCGTCTGATCGCTTACCGGAATGTCACTGCATGTCTAGTATATAACGATGTGGGCGCAACTCCCAGTGAGGATAAAAACCTGTTCATATCGAAACGATGGATTCAAAAAAGCTCATCTGCTAACGTGATTTTGTCAGTGTATCTAAGATAGTTTGATAATAGTATAAAAACATGTATCTGTAAATAAAAACCAGCATTATCGATTTACGATGCGGCATGCCTGCGAGCCAGTATGAACAGTTTGAATTATGTAGTTAATGGCCATATCAGTAGTTGTGATATGCGGAAATAGACAGGATGTTTTTCTTTGAAGTAAAAAAGCTATTTTCAAATAAAAAAACCGCATATAGCGGTTTTTTGTTTCAGATGGTGCCGACTAAGGGACTCGAACCCCCGACCTACGCGTTACGAGTGCGTTGCACTACCAGCTGTGCTAAGTCGGCATTGTTTCAGCACATCTATTATAGCGCATTTTCAGAAAGAAGCAACAGGGAATGAAAAATAATTCCTGTTGTTCGTAAAAGAAAGCGAAAGAGAATCATCCTCTTTCGCTTGTCAGAAACTGCAGTAAATTTTGTTTTGTCCGATAAAGAACTTCTTCCGTTGTCAATTCTTTGATAGATGCGATTTCCGCAGCGATCCGCTGCAGGATCCGTGGATAGTCACCATCATTAATGGTTTTTCCTGCCGCCCATTCCACAGCGGAAATACCGTCCGTTTCGATGAGCAGCCGATCGATCGGAATGATCTTTGCCACTTTTGCGACGTTTTCATCAATCGACGGGAAAGGACCGATGCTGAAGTAACAGTCCAGATCTCGGTACTCTTCGATGTATTGCGCACAAGAGTACCAGTGTACATGATACGTATTGGGATAACGGCGAATCTGTTTCAGGATCTGTCGTTCCATTCCTTTCGTATGGAGAACAACAGGCTTTTTGTTTTTGCAGGCAAATTGCAGCTGTCGGACAAAAATCTGTTCCTGAAGCTGCAGATCGGTTTTGCACCAGACATTATCCATCCCGATCTCGCCGATCACTTTCGTCTTTTGTAGCCAGGGCAGCATTTCTTCAAACGATGTCTGATCGACATGCCATGGATGAATGCCGCAGGACATATGAAGAGATGCTTGATCACAGATCATTTTTTCTGTTTCTTCACACTGACGGGGACTGCTGCAGCTGATCACGGCACAGGTTTCTGTCTGTTGCAGGATGTGTTTCATCCTTTCATCGAGATGGGTGTGAGCGTCACTGTAATTCGGATTCATTTTTCAAATACCCGTGAATCTGCATCCGCAGTTCAGCCTGTCCATACAGCCATTCTCTTGTTCTGTTTTTTTCTGTGATCGTTATTTCTTTCTGAACACTGGCCGGATGTCCGTTCAGGATCAGAATACGGTCGGATAGATAAATAGCTTCGTCGATGTCATGGGTGACCAGCACGGCTGTCTTGCGAAGGCTGTTTCGCATGGCAGCCAGCCAATCCTGCATATCGTTTCTTGTAATCACATCCAGCGCCGCAAAAGGTTCATCCAGCAGCAAAATATCCGCTTTGCTTAAAGAAGTGCGCAGAAAAGCGGCACGCTGGCGCATTCCACCGGATAACTCATCAGGATAGGCGTTTTCATAGCCTTCCAATCCGAAAACCGGCAGCAGCTGCAGGGCTTTTGCTCTAGCCTGTTTTTTTTCTTTATGCAGGATGCCGTACAGACAGACGTTATCCAGAATGGTTTTCCATGGCAGCAGCAGATCCTCCTGAGGCATATAAGCGAAATGTTCGCCCGGATCTTTGATTTCTTTGTCATCGACAAAGACAGTCCCCTCATCCTGATGCAGGATCCCGCTGAGAATATTTAAAATGGTGCTTTTGCCGCAGCCGCTGGGACCCAGGATCGTGACAAATTCGCCCTCTTCAATATTCATCGTGATCTGGGACAGGATCTTTTTGTCAGAGAATGACATAGAGATGTTTTGCAGTTTCAGTTTCATTTGGAGCTCCTTACTTTAAAAATTCATTCGTATACTGTTCGCCGGCAGTTATTTTTTTGCTGATCAGACCGTTTTCATACATAAAATCAGTATAGCCGTCCCAGACACTGTCTTTCATGACGCCCCAGCTGTCCGCATCTTTTGCGTATTCTGCAGAAAGATAAGCCTGACTTTCTTTCAGGAAATCAAGATTATAATCCGGGATGTATTCATGCAGGATCTCGGCAGCCTCATCGGGATTGTCGATGGCAAATTCGTAGCCTTTTTTAACAGCATTCATAAATTTCTGTACGGTTTCCGGATCGTTTTCGATCATATCATTGTTTGTGATTACGACAGGTGTATAGTAATCCAGACGCTCATCCAGTGTATTCAGCGGCATGTAATTGAATTCCATGCCTTCCATTTCGGCCTTGATGATGGCCCAGCCTTTGAATTCCCATAAGATGTCAATGCCGCTGTTCAGCTGTGACAGACCGCTGCCGTCAGCTCCGACCATGGTCAGTTTGTCAAAGTCGGCTCCGGCATTGTTCATGACCGCTTTGATGACTGCTTCTTCGCTCAGTGACTGCCATCCGGCATAGGTTTTGCCTTCGAAATCTTTCGGAGAAGTGATACCTGAGTCTTTCAGGGTCACGAAACCGGACGTATTGTGCTGGATGATCGTGGCGATTGCTTTGATCGGCATCGGCTCTTCAGCAGTCAGTGCATAAGTTACATCTTCCTGATAACTGATGCCGAACTGTCCCTTGCCGGCCGCAACCAGTGCGGCAGAAGTGTTGTTGTCTCCCGGCTCGATGATATTTACTTTCAGACCTTCTTCTTCGAAATATCCTTTGTTTTGCGCTACATAGATGCCTGTATGGTTAGTATTTGGCACATAGTCAAGCACAAGCGTTACTTCTTTGGTTTCTTCTGTGCTGGTTTGGCTGCCGCAGCCGCTCAATGTTACGATGCAGGCTGCCGCCAGCAGGCTTTTCATTAACTTTTTCATGACTTCCTCCTATTTTTTCATTCCATGGGGACACAGCAGTCTTTTTGCTGCTTCCACACATGCATTCATCAATAAACTCAAGACAATGACGACGATAACGGTCGCAAACACCTTATCCAGCATATATCCGTTTTTTACACGAAGCATATAATATCCAAGGCCGGCTGCTGAGGAAATCCATTCACCGACGATGGCTCCGCCGATACAGTATGTGGCTGATACTTTCAATCCCGAAAAAAGACTGTTGACGGCGGAAGGAATCTTGACCATTGTGTAAATCTGAAATGTGGACGCCTGAAAACTTTTTAACAGGTTGATTTGTTTCTGACTTACCTGGGATAGTCCGTCCGCAAAAGAGACAGTGATCGGAAAGTAGCACATAAAGATGACGATCATGATCTTCGGTGCCATTCCGAAACCGAGCCAGATACTGAACAACGGAGCGAGCACCATGACCGGAACGGTTTGAGTTACTACCAGATGAGGATAGATGCTGTTTCGAAATGTTTTGGAAAGATCCATTAAAATGGCGGTAATGACGGCAAGCACAAGAGCAATCAGCAATCCGAGCACTGCTTCCAGCAAAGTGACCATGGCATGAGAAAACAACACTTCATGGTTTTCGACCAGCGCCTGTGCAATGCTGGTCGGTGCCGGTAACAGATACATAGGTATCTGAAAGACATGTACGCATATTTCCCAAAATAAAAGAACAAATAAGGCAACTGCCACGGGCATCCATATTTCTCTTTTTTTCATGAATCATTTACCCCCTTTAAAAAAAGAAGACCGCATCATATTTGTATGACACGGTCAATGAATGACAAATATGATTCCTACGACGGCATTACCCGACAGGTTCGATGGGTCGAAGCATTTATACTTCCTCTCAGATCGTTACACGACCTCCCCGCTTTTGTTTATTGCGATGTAATTATAATCCACTCATATCTTTTAGTCAATAATGCCGCAAAAAACATGACTGTGCGTTTGAGTAATTATCTGTTATCCGCTATAATGGGCTCAGTAACAGGAGGTGCTCGGGTGGCTAAGACATATCAGTGTTCGGTGCAAACACATGAACGTATTCTACACTGTCTTTATCAAATGATCTGTGAAAACAAAGCGGCTCCTTCCATTAAGAGCGTATGTGAACAGCTTGCCATGACCAGAGGGACATTTTATCTTCATTTTGCGTCGATGGAAGCAGCCAGGGAAGAACTGGATAAGACAATAGGGGAAAAACTGAAAGAAGCGTATACGGATTATCGAAAAGATCATCTGAAGCAGAAACTGCTGCCGCATACATTTTTTATTTTCGAATGGCTGAAAAAGGACCTTTCATATCATCGTGCCTGTCTTTCTTCATATCCTGCTCAGCTGAGGGCGGTATTGGATGAGGTTCTCTCGGCTATGATCGACAGCGACGATCCATATGTACGCTGTTTTCTGGTTCAGGGAGCCATCGGCTTTCTCTGCCGCTGGATCGAGACAGATGGAGAAAAAGCCTATGAGGCCGGTAAGTCTCTGGATCATCTTCTGCAGCTGCGAAAAACGCTGCCGGCAGACAGCGAAAAGACGAACCGTGAGTAGACTTTTTACCATAATGTTTGCAGGAATTGGCATAAAGAAAGCGTTCCCTTTTGCTTCTTGGCAAAATAGGAGTATAATATAAAAAAGAGGAAAGATCTTTATAGGAGGTACTCTAAGATGATTATTCAAAGTAAGAAGGTCTGGGTGCTCGGCAACTGGCTGGAGGCACAGATCGAAATCGAAGAAGGAAAGATCAAAGCAATTCTTCCATATGATGCAAAAAAAGCGGATAAAGACTATGGAGAAAAGCGAATCGTTCCCGGCTTTATCGACATTCATACACATGGAGCATATGGATTTGATACAAACGACGCGGAAGAAGAAGGTCTGCGCAACTGGATGAAGAACATCCCTCAGGAAGGTGTAACCGGTATCCTGCCGACAACGATCACACAAAGTGAGGAAGTGCTGACAAAGGCGGTTGCCAATGTTGCCAAAGTAGTAGAGGAAGGATACGAGGGTGCCGAAATCCTGGGTATCCATTTTGAGGGACCTTATCTGGATCAGGTATACAAAGGAGCACAGCCTGAACAGTACTGTGTAAAGGGAACGATCGAACAGTTTGAACGTTATCAGAAAGCGGCAAAAGGTTTGATCAAGATCATCACAATGGCAACAGAGCATGATGATGATTTCGAACTGGTACATTATCTTGCCGAGCACGGTGTTATCGTCAGCATCGGACATTCGGGAGCTACATTCGAACAGGCACAGATGGCCATTGCCAACGGTGCCCGCAGCATGACTCATATCTTTAACGGTATGACACCGTTCCATCACCGCAACCCGGGACTGATCGGAGCTGCTATGCGTTTCCGTGATACATACGGAGAAGTTATTTGCGACGGAAATCATTCCAACGTAAACTCTTTGAACAATCTGTTCCTTTCCAAAGGCCGTGACTATACGATCATGATCACCGATGCGTTGATGGTAAAAGGTCTTCCGACAGGTACTAAAGTATTGTTCGGCGGCAATGAAATCGAACTTTATCCGGATGGAAGTGCACATCTGACAAGCACAAAAGGACTGGCAGGTTCTACATTGAAGGTAAATGAAGGATTGAAAGTATTAGTTGAAAAGGCACAGGTTCCTTGGGACTATGCAATCAACTCCTGTACGCTGAACCCTGCACGTCTGCTGGGGATCGATGACCGCAAGGGTGCAATCCGTGCCGGATGCGACGCAGACATCGTTGTCCTGAATGATGATTATTCTGTTGAAATGACTTACGTTAAAGGAAAAGAAGCATTTTAACAGCAGAGAATAAACAGCTTTACGGATTCCCCGGCTAGATCGGGGAATCTTTTTTTAGACAGGGGGAATAGGATGAAGATACGCTGTTTGGGCAAGGATGAAGTAAAGCAGGCCATTGCGATCATTTGTGAACGGATCCGCTGGATGGATGAAATGCATCTGAGGCAGTGGAATGTCACTGACTATCTTTCCTGCTATCCGTATTCTTATTTTGAATCACTCGTCGCAAAAAAAGAGTTATACGGAGCTTTTGAAGAAGGAAAGCTGATCGGGATCGCGGCACTGTTTTCCAGCGATGAGCGCTGGCAGGGAGCCGAAGACGCATTATATGTTCATCATCTTGCCGTTTTGCCGGGATATTCCGGCACAGGGGCGGCCTTGCTGTCATTTTGCGAACAGCAGGCCCGAAACAGAGGAAAAAGCTTTCTTCGCCTGGATGCGCAAAAAGGGAACGAACGATTAAATGACTATTATGAAAAACAGGGATTTACGTATGTTTGCGAAATGATCGAGGGGGCTTATGAAGGGATAAAACGTCAGAAAAAACTCTGACACAGGAAGAAAGGTCAAAATTTCTTTACTAATTCGTATTTTAAACCAGATTGACGAATGTTTCTGATGCGCATATAATGATAAATACAAGATATTGTGAACGAAAGGAGGAGGTTCGGTGAAAACAGAAAATGAAGCATTGAACTCTTTTTGCCAGCAGATGATTGCTTATCGTTTGCCCAGATGGGAGGAGCTTCCTGCCTTTGACATTTATATGGATCAGATGATTACACTGGTAAAGCAGTATGTCAAGGATCTTTTTGACGAAGATGATGTCATCATCACCAATTCGATGATCAATAATTATGTAAAAATGGGAATGATTCCCAAACCGGTCAAAAAACGTTATAATCGTGTTCATATTGCCTATTTGCTCGCCATAACGCTGATCAAACAGGTACTGACCATTTCTCAGGTGAAAGACGGTATCGATTATCAAATCGCGCAGCTGGGACCAAAGGGAGCCTTCAATATGTTTTGTGACGAGCAGGAGAATGCTTTGCGGATGATCGGAACACAGGTACTGGAAAAGCAGACGGAAAAAGTAAATGAGTATCTGATGAGCTTTCATCGCGATAATGTGCCGATTCGTCTGATTACTTTGGCCTTTGCATCCCGTTTGGTTGCCAAAAAGATGGTTACATTGTCGAATCAGAGAAAAGAAGACACAGAAAGTTAGGGGTTCGCCAGAGCCCCTGTTCTTTTATCATAAGGAGGAAGCACAGGATGAAGGAACAGTTTTTGAACCGGATGAAGGAATATCTGGGAAATGAATATGAAGCTTATGAGCACTCACTGCAGCAGCCTCGTTTCCGTGGCCTGCGTGTCAATGAGACACGCTGTTCCATACAGCGATTTCTGGAACTGGCACCGTGGCAGTGTGAACCCAGTCCTATCTGTCCGCAGTCATTTTATATCAAAGAGGAACACGTCGGAAACCACCCGCTGCATTTGTCAGGGACATTTTATATGCAGGAGCCAAGCGCCAGCAGTGCGGTGGAAGTACTGGATGTGAAAGAAGGAGAATGGGTCCTGGATCTGTGTGCCGCACCGGGCGGAAAAAGCACACAGATTGCCGCAAAGCTGCATCACAGCGGTTTTTTGCTGAGCAATGAAATAGATAAAAAAAGAGTGCTGGCTCTGTTGTCCAATATGGAGCGGCTTGGTTTCAGTGAATATGCCATAACCAATGAAACGCCGCAGAAACTTTGCCGGAAACTGCAAGGCTGTTTTGACAAAGTGCTGGTGGATGCCCCATGCAGCGGGGAAGGGATGTTTAAAAAACACGAACAGGCCATCGAAGACTGGAGCGAGGAACAGGTCTTATTTTGTGCCAAGCGGCAGCGTGAGATCCTGCATGAAGCATATCAGGCGCTGCGGCCAGGCGGCACAATGGTTTATTCCACCTGTACATACGCTAAAGAAGAAAATGAAGAAACCATTGCCGCTTTTTTGCAGGAGCATGCGGATATGGAGCTTATTGACTGCAATGTCTCTTTTGGCAGATGCGGCTTGCCGGATACCGGAATCGATGTATCGAAGGTACGCAGGATCTTTCCGATGGACGGCGGAGAAGGACACTTCATCGCAAAAATGAAAAAGAAAGGTGAAGGAGAACGACGTCACTTGAAGGAAGTCAAACAGTCAAAGACAGATCCGCTGGCGGAGGCATTTTTCAAGGGACAGCTGAAAGAAGGCGATCCCTGTGTCATGCAGCAGGGAACGAAAGTCTATGCCCGCATGCAGCCTTTTGTCGTGCTGGATGGTCTTCAGGTCATTCGCCAGGGCGTGCTGTGCGGGGAAATCGTCAAAAAACGCTTTGAGCCGCATCAGCATTTTTATACGGCGGGAATTCATCAGGCGAAGCTATCCCATGTTTATGAAATGAGTTTATCCGAATGTGAACAGTTTCTGAAAGGTTATCCGCTGGCGGCAAGTCTGCGCGGTTTTGTGTGCCTGTGTTATCAGGGCTTTCCGCTGGGATTTGGCAAAGGGGACGGAAGCTGGATCAAAAACCGCTATCCGAAAGGATTGCGTATCAGTGAGCAGGTGAAATTATGTTGATGAGTATTGAACACATTGCAAAAAAATATGCAGTAAAACCGATTTTGGATGATGTCAGCTTTGCAATAGAGGATCATGACAGGATGGCTCTTGTCGGCATCAACGGAACCGGGAAAACAACGCTGCTGAAGATCCTGACAGGACTTGAACAGCCGGACAGCGGAACGATCATCAGAAAAAAAGAGCTGCGCATTGCTTACCTTGAGCAGGAACCAGTCTTGAATGATGCAGCGACGATCCTTGAGGAAGTCCTTTCTCATGGACAGAAAAGTGCGGAGTATGAGGCAAAGAGCATCTTGAATCGTTTGGGGATGCAGGATCTCAGCATGACTTGCGCACATTTATCCGGCGGACAAAAAAAACGGGTGGCATTGGCTAAGGCATTGTTGGAGCCGTGCGATCTTCTGATCCTGGATGAACCGACCAATCATCTGGATGCCGTTATGATCAGCTGGCTGGAAAACTATTTGAAACGTTTGAGTGCCGCGGTGCTGATGGTCACGCATGACCGTTACTTTATGGAGCGGATCTGCGATCATATGCTGGAGCTTTCCCGCGGCAAGATCTATGTATATGAAGCAAATTACTCAGCTTATCTGGAAGAGAAAGAAAAGCGTCTGGAACTGGAAAGAAGCCGTGAAGCAAAAAGGCAGAGCTTTCTGAAAAAGGAACTTGAATGGGTACGGGCAGGGGTACAGGCGCGTACGACCAAAAGCCGTTCCCGTCTTCAGCGTTTTGAAAAACTGAATGCACAGACATATGAGGAAATAAATGAACAGATCGATTTGTCTTTTGCGTCCAGTCGTTTGGGCAAAAAAACGATTCTTTGCGAAAATATCGGCAAGCAGTTTAACGGCAAGGTCTTGTTTGAACATTTTGATCTGCAGCTGAAACGCCATGACCGGATCGGAATCATCGGTGAGAACGGCTGCGGCAAGACGACTTTGCTGCGGATCCTTGCACAGGAACTGAAACCGGATCAGGGACAGGTAATATACGGTGATACCGTCAGAGTAGGTTATTTTCATCAGGGACATGAAGAAATGGATCCTTCCATGCGTGTGATCGATTATATTCGCGAAAGCGGTGACGAAATCGATACCGGTGAAAGCAGGCTGAATGCTTCTCAGATGCTGGAACGTTTTTTGTTTGATGCCGGCATGCAATATGCGAAGATATCATTGTTATCCGGAGGAGAGAAACGGCGTCTATACTTGCTGAAAGTACTGATGGGAGCTCCTAACATTTTATTCCTTGATGAGCCGACAAACGATCTTGACATTACTACACTGGCAATTCTTGAAGATTATCTCGATCAGTTTCCGGGCATTGTCATCACGGTCTCTCATGACCGCTATTTCCTGGACCGTGTCTGTGATTCTCTGCTGGTCTTTCAAAACAGTTCCATCATCGCCTGCAGCGGGGCCTTTAGCGAAAACGAGGCACTGATCCTGCAGCGGCCGCAGGCTTCGGCTGTTTCTAAGAAAACCAATAAGAGAGAGACCACGGTCTTAAAAATGAGCAGTAAAGAAAAGAAAGAGCTGGAAGGAATGGAAGATGCGGTTGCCGCATTGGAGGATGAAATAGCCCGTCTTGATCAGCAGATGGGCAGCAGCACTGATTTTTTGGAAATCGAAAAACTCAGTACGCAAAGAAAGCAGCTGGAGGATGAGCTGGAAGCTAAGATGGAACAATGGATCCTTCTGAATGAGAAGAAGGAAAAAATCGACGAAATGATAAAAAAATAAAAAATCGCTTTAGCGATTTTTCAGACTGTTGACAAAAGGGTCGACAGTCTATT
>OLRK01001069.1_pt1 | contig 25590 bp, 22 predicted proteins | sample 1672911 | NCBI WGS metagenome assembly OLRK01 (sample SAMEA3136736, study PRJEB25190) | human gut metagenome | biome: human gut; feature: human-associated habitat; material: faeces | place: Austria | collected 2013 | reverse complement strand
AGAAGCGATGAAGTGGCTCACTCATCACGTCAATCCGGAGTATCTGGAAGAGATGGTTCACAGAAATCCGGTTTACATATTAAACAACGAACGAGTATAGCGGCTGCAGACAGCGTCTCTTTCTGACAGAGAAAGAAGAGAGCGCAGTATGAGCCGGAGCGAAAATTGTAACTGAACTGTTACCAAAAATTTATAGTTAGGAAGAGCAGGAATGGGAAACGAAGGAAACGTAAAAGACAACGAAGAAATGGAAATTGATCTGCTGCAGCTGTTTGAAGCCCTGAAAAAGAAAATCTGGGTAATTCTGGCAGCGATGATCATTGGCGGAGGACTGGCAGGGGCATACAGCAAGTTTGTGATTACGCCTCAGTATTCCTCTACTGCCATGATGTATATTCTCTCTAAGGAGACAACCCTTACCTCACTGGCAGATCTGCAGATTGGTAGCCAGCTGACAAAGGATTACAAGATTTTAGTAACAAGCCGTCCGGTTCTGGAGGGTGTGATTGAAACCCTGGGACTGGATATGAAGTATGAGGGACTGAAGGGAAAAATTTCCATTGGAAATCCCACAGATACAAGAATTCTGTCTGTGACAGTAACGGATCCGGATCCTTATCAGGCCCGGGCTATTGCAGACTGTGTGGCAGAGACTTCTTCTGAATATATCGGAGATATTATGGAAATGATACCGCCCAAGATCATTGAGAATGCGGTGGTAGCTACACACAAAACAAGCCCCAGCAATGGGAAAAATGCCATGATGGGCGCTTTGGCCGGTATGGTTTTAATCTGCGGCCTGGTGGTGGTGAAGGAATTGATGGATGACACCATTCAGACAGAGGAGGATGTAGAGCATTATCTGGGTCTGACCGTGCTTGCTTCCGTGCCCTTACGGGAAGGGGAAGAAAAGCGAAATGAAAAAAGAAAAAGCGGAAAGCGGGGGAAGAAGAAATGAGCAGACGGATTGTGGAATTAAGCCGTGACATGAAGGATGACTACAACTACAACGAGTCGATTAAAACCCTGCGTACCAACATCCTGTTTTGCGGCAGTAAGGTGAGAACCATTATGTTTACCAGCTCTGTGCCGGATGAGGGAAAAAGTGATATTACCTTCGCAGCAGCCCAGTCTATGGCCCAGCTGGGAAAAAAGGTGCTGGTGATTGATGCGGATATCCGCCGTTCCGTACTGGTAAGCCGGTATCAGCTTGGAGAGAGAGTCAATGGTCTGTCCCAGTATCTCAGCGGACAGAAGCAGCTGGAGGAGGTTGTTTACGACACCAACGTAGAAAACCTGAGTGTGATTTTTGCAGGTCCCTATTCTCCCAATCCGGCAGAGCTTCTGGAGGAGAAGCTGTTTACCAGACTTCTGGAGTACGGAAGAAATGAATTTGACTACATTATGATTGATACGCCTCCAATGGCAAACCTGATTGACGGCGCTATTGTGGCAAGGCAGTGTGACGGAGCGGTGCTGGTTATTGAAAGCGGCGCAATCAGCTACCGGATTGAGCAGCGGGTAAAAAGCCAGCTGGAGAAGTCCGGATGCCGGATTCTGGGTGTGGTATTAAATAAGGTAGATATTTACAGCCAGTCCTACTACGGAAAATACGGGAAGTATGGAAAGTACGGCAAGTACAAGAAATATGGCAAGTATGGAAAATACGGCTATGACCGGGAGTACGATCATCGAAACGATGCAGAGCGGGCAAGGCAGGATCAGGTTTATAAAGAGAATGTTCCTGCTGGTGTGTCTGGAAAAAAGAAGGAAGGATCCCGTGAGGAAGTCCATTCATGAGTGGGAGAAAAAACCATCACAGCTATGAAAGAGAGGAAGCTTACAGCGGACTGTCCGGATGGCTGAGAAAGCACAAAAGGAAGCTGTGCAGTCTGGGAATTGGCCTGACAGCGGTGGCAGCTGCTCTGGCCATTTGGTATACAGCTGGAATGTATCAGCAGAGAAAAGCTCAGGAGGCCATGATTGCAGAGCGTCACAGGCAGGAGATGGCTGCTGAGTTGGCGGATCGAAAAACCGGAGAGGCGAAGGCTGAGACTGGGGGAAAACCGGCAGGCTCAGAGCAGGCTTCATCCCAGCTTCTGGAAGAAAACACCATATCCTGGAATGGAAAGACTTACCGCCGGAATACCTATACCAAAGCAGTGCTCTGCATTGGTGTGGATCGGAACGGTCCTATGACAGAGACAACCCTTTCCGGAGACGGGGGACAGGCAGACGGCATTTTCCTGCTGGCTCACGATACAGCAAGAAATCATTTGAAAATCCTGCTGATTCCCCGTGATACCATGACAGAGATTACCAGAACAGATATTTCTCAGACAGAATCAAATGGAACAGAGCTGGGAACGGCAATGGATCATCTGAGTATCTCTTATGCTTATGGAGACGGAAGAGAGAAAAGCTGCGAATATACCAAAAAAGCAGTTTCCAATCTTCTGATGGGACTAAAAATTGATTCCTACATGGCGGCGGATTTGGAGATTATTGGATCTTTAAACGATGCTGTAGGAGGAGTTACCGTAACAATCCCTACCCTGGGCATGGAACAGGCGGATCCAGAGTTTGTATTTGGACAGACGGTACGGCTGGACGGAGAACAGGCAGAGCGGTTTGTACGGTTTCGTGATACAGGAAAAGACAATTCTGCCCTGTCGCGTATGGAACAGCAGAAGCTTTACATCAGCGGATTTTTCCAGTCTGTCAGAGAACGGTCAAACATCGAGAGCGGCATTGTAGAAAGGCTGTTTGAAATGACTCAGGACTACATGGTAACAGATATGGCCAAGGAGCAGTATCTGAAGCTTGCCATGGATGCCCTGGAGGGAGAGGGACTGACCTCAGCCAGCTTTAAGATGGCGCCGGGCCGGGGAACAGCGACAGAAAGCTATGATGAGTACTATGTGGATCAGGAGGCGTTGATTCCCATTCTGCTGGAGCTGTTTTATCGGGAAGTATAATGCAGAAGTAAGAAAATAAAAAATCAAAGATGTCAGCGCAGTAATCGGCAGCTTTTAAGGCGCCGTTTATTGAATATATGAGGCAGATTTTGAAGCAATAAGAGATCTGCCCAAACAGGAAAGGAGGAACAACTCATGAAAAAGTGGAAAGCACTTACTGTGTTTGGTATGGTGTGTGCTCTGGCAGCAATGCCGGTACTGACCTTTGCAGGACCCAGTAAGGAGATCAGCAGCGGAAGCGATAAGGATGACGGAGGAAGCAGCTCTGGCGGTTTTGGTGGTGGAGTTTCATCTAATGGAACCATTGCTTTGGGAAGCGGAGCGGTAGGCCCGTCTCAGAGTCCGACTACCGTTACGGTAGATGCAAATGGTGTGCAGACAACAGTTGCAGGAACCATGGTAGATCCGGTAACAGGAATGATTATTGCAGTTCCGTCTAACGGAACGAACGCAGCCGGAGAGGCTGTAACCAGTGATGCCAACGGCAATACGGTTATCAGCAATCCTACAACAGGAAGCTCTGTAACCGTTGCAGTAGGAAAAAATGCAGACGGAAGCATCAGCACTGCCGGTTTGAGCCAGCAGACACTGGAGCAGTTCCAGGCAATTGCAGACAGCAAGTCCATGGCAGGCGTACTGCCCCAGTCCGCAGGCTATACCGTACAGGCAAATATTAACCTGAACGTATACGATACCGCAACCGGAGCAGCAGTAACAGGAAGTCAGGTGGTTCCCATTAAGTGGACTGGTCTGACCCAGGCCATGAACGCAGGAAATCTGATGGTTGGCTATTACGATAATGCAACAGGACAGTATATTCTGGTACCGATTGTATCCATCGACTATGCAACCCAGACCATTAACATTCGTGTCAATGGTTCCGGTACAGCAAGAATTCTGACGAAGTAATCCTTACAGGGTTCGGAACGCAGAATAACTTTCAGGGGCCGGACAGCAGTTTTGCCGGTTCCTGAAAATCAATAAAAACGATTTCAGGTTTCACAATTAGTAAAATAATGAAAGAAAGATAAGTATAAATTTTGAAAATAATCTCCGGCTTTGAATAGCGGAGAATGAAATAGACAACGTATATTTCTGAAAGAAGAATTTACAGAGGGAAAATAAAAAGGGGAGAACTTCAATATGAGCCGAAAAAGATACACCTTTGAGCATTGGCAGATAGTAGCTGTCTATCTTATAATCTATGACATTCTGGCGGTAAACCTGTCTTATCTGTTTGTACTGTGGATGCGGTTTGACTGCGCATTTTCACAGATACCTCCCGCTTATTTTCATGTTTTTCTGAAGATTGCACCGTGGCATACGGCCTTCAGCCTCCTTGTATTCTGGCGTCTGCGGCTTTACAAAAGCATCTGGCGGTATGCAGGCTACAGCGAGCTGCTGCGGGTAACGTCAGCAACGGCTTTAACGGGAACGTTCTACATACTGGCTCTGACGATTTTTAAAGAAAAAATGCCGGTTTCCTGCTACCTGTTTGGGCCGCTGGTACAGTTCTGCCTGACTGTGGGAATCCGTTTTTCCTATCGATTTGTAGTGCTGGAGCGGATTCGAAAAACAAAATCAGAAAACAGCTCCGATAAGCGGATTCTTTTAATTGGCGCGGGAAATGCGGGAAAGCTGATTCTCCGTGACATTATCCGGTCAAGAGAAGATGTGGGAACGGTGAAATGCATCATTGACGATGAACCGAACAAATGGGGACGCTATATGGAGGGAGTTCCCATTGTGGGAGGACGGGATGATATTTTAGTCAGTGTGGAGAAATATCATATCAATGAGATTCTTCTGGCGATTCCCTCAGCATCTGCTGAGCAGAGACGGGATATTCTGGATATCTGCAAGGAGACTGGATGTGAGATTAAGACCCTTCCGGGCGTTTATCAGATGGTAAGCGGAGAAGTGTCTATGTCTCAGATGAAGCAGGTAGCCATTGAGGATCTGCTGGGCCGGGAAACGATAAAAGTAAATATGGATGAGATTTTCCGTTATCTGAAAGGGAAAACCATTCTGGTAACAGGGGGAGGCGGCTCTATCGGAAGTGAGCTGTGCCGCCAGATTGCAGGTCATGAGCCAAAGCAGCTGATTATCTTTGATATTTATGAGAATAATGCCTACGAAATTGAGCAGGAGCTGAGGAGAAAGCATCCCAACCTGAATCTGGTGGTGCTGATTGGCTCTGTCCGGGACAGCCGGAGAGTTGAGTATGTGTTCCAGACCTATCATCCGGACATTGTATACCATGCAGCGGCTCATAAGCATGTGCCTCTGATGGAGACAAGTCCCTGTGAGGCTATTAAAAATAACGTGATTGGTACTTATAAAACAGCTTACTTTGCCTTGAAAAATGGATGTCAGCGGTTTGTACTGATCAGTACGGATAAGGCAGTGAATCCCACCAACATTATGGGCGCCAGCAAGCGTCTCTGCGAGATGGTGATTCAGAGCATGGATATGATCAGCAAAACGGGAAAATTTGATTTGCTGCTTCCGCTCCATGCCCATGCAGCTCGACCTGAAGAAAGGAAAACGGAATTTCATGACGGAATAGAAAGTGAAAATCAGATACGGACAGAATTTGTGGCCGTCCGGTTTGGAAACGTTCTGGGAAGCAATGGTTCTGTGATTCCGCTTTTCAAAAAGCAGATTGAAAACGGCGGTCCGGTGACCGTAACCCATCCGGATATTATCCGGTATTTTATGACGATACCAGAGGCAGTGAGCCTGGTGCTGCAGGCAGGAACCTATGCAAATGGCGGAGAAATCTTTGTGCTGGATATGGGAGCTCCGGTAAAGATTGATACTCTGGCAAGGAACTTGATCAAGCTGTCAGGCTACAAGCCGGACGAGGATATCAAGGTTGTGTATACAGGTCTGCGCCCGGGAGAAAAGCTGTATGAGGAAAAGCTGATGGCAGAGGAGGGAATGACTACTACGCCTAATCAGCTGATTCACATTGGAAAGCCCATTCCGTTTGATATGGAACGGTTTATGAAGCAGCTGGATGTGCTGGCAGCCGCCAGTTTTATGAACAGTCCGGATATTGTCCGTCTGGTAGCGGGAGTGGTACCCACCTTCCATACGGCAGAATCGGATCTGCAGCTTCACCAGGATACCTATGATGCTCTGATGCAGGAAACTCTGGCAGCCAGCGAGGCTGCTGCTGCAGAGAACGGCGCAGAACCATCAAAAGAACAGCAGTATGTAAGAAAAACAGGATTCATCTAAGTACAAACGATGCAGAATCCGGATTGTCGCCTTGCCGCATCCGAATTCGGTATCTGTCATCAAGGGGAGGAAAAGCCCTGCGGGTGAAGGAAAACCGGCAGGATGGCGAAGCCTGCCCTTTTGGCAGATGAAATCTGTGGATTTTGGAAAAGATGAAATAGAAAAAGGCAGAGAAGAGGGGAAGAACACCAATGTCCAATTGGTATGCAGTTCAGGTAACAACGGGAAAAGAGGAGGAAACCTCTCTGGTATGCAGAAAGCTGGTATCAGCGGAAACCCTGCAGGAATGCTTTATTCCCAGAGGAGAGAGGATGCGCCGGTATGAGGGCGCATGGCATAAGGAAGAGAGGCCGTTATTTCCCGGTTATCTTTTCTTTATCACGGATCAGGTGGAGGAGCTTTATTATGAATTAAAGGGAGTTCCGGAGCTGACGAAGATTCTGGGAGACGGAAGTTCGTTCATACCTCTGGAAGAGGAAGAGGTGTCTCTGCTGCTTCAGATGGGAGGAAAGGAGCATGTGGCATCCATGTCTTCCGGCTACATCGAAGGAGAACAGGTGATTATTACCAGTGGGCCTCTGCAGACCTTAAAAGGAACTATCCGGAAAATCGACCGCCACAAGCGGACGGCAGTGGTTCAGATGAAGATGATGGGACGGCTGCAGGATGTGACGATGGGGCTGGAGATAGTGAGGAAGGTTTAAGAATCAAACTCAAAGAATCAGGCGGTTGCTTATTTATTTATGCAATAGTATAATGGAAGTATGAGAAAAAAGGAAGGAGGGGCTTTTGTGGGAATTTATTTAAATCCGGGAAATGAAGGATTTCAAAGAGCAGTCCAGTCCAGAATCTATGTAGATAAAACAGGGCTGATTGATTACACAAACTCTGTTCTTGGAACCGAGCAGGACTGTATCTGTATCAGCAGACCCAGACGGTTTGGGAAAACCATGGCAGCGGATATGCTGACAGCATATTACAGCCGGGGATGCGATTCCAAAGCCCTGTTTTCCCAATTGCAAATATCGCAGAAGCCAGATTTTGAAAAATACCTGAATCAATACGATGTGATCCATTTGGACATCACTATGTTTTTCCGAGAGGACGAAACGCCGCTGCAGCTGACAGAACGGCTCAATCGAGAGGTAGTAGAGGAACTGAGAAATGCCTATCCAGATTGTGTTTCCGAAAAAGAAGATTATCTTCCGGCAGCTCTGACGACAGTATTCAATGAAACTGGCCGCGTTTTTATCATTATTATTGATGAATGGGATGCGATTTTCCGTGAAAATCAATTTGATTGGGAAGCACAGAAGGCCTATATTGAACTGTTGAGGGCGCTTTTCAAAAGCGCGGCCTCCAGAAGGTTCTTAAAACTGGCATATATGACAGGAATTTTGCCAATAAAAAAATATAACAGTGAATCTGCTTTAAATAATTTTGATGAATTTACCATGACCCGTCCGGCGCGTCTGGCAGAATATACCGGATTTACAGAGCCAGAGGTTAAAGCGCTGTGCAGCGAATATCATATGGATTTTTCCGAGGCAGCCAGATGGTATGACGGATATTCTTTTTATCGCCTGAAGCATGTATACAGTCCAAGTTCAATTGTAAAAGCTATGCTGAACGGTGAATATGGAAGTTACTGGACTCATACGGTTGCTTACGAATCTCTGAAAAATTACATCAGCATGAATTTTGATGGTTTAAAGGATGATGTAATCCGAATGTTGGCAGGTGAACGGTGCAGAGTTGATGTGAATACCTTTGAAAATGACATGACCAGCTTTCGGAGAAAAGATGATGTAGAGACGATGTTAATTCATCTGGGATATCTGGCATACGACAGCAATTCCAAAGAAGCATATATTCCGAATGAAGAGGTGCGCGGGGTGTTTTTCCAGGCTGTGAAGGATACAGACTGGACACCAGTGGTGAAAGCGTTAAATCGTTCGGAAGAACTTCTTAAGCATACCTGGAATATGGACGAGACAGCAGTAGCAAATGCTATTGACGAAATTCATATAGGAAATACGTCAATTCTCAACTATAACGATGAAAATGCATTAAGCTGTGTAATCAGTCTTGCTTATTATTCTGCGGTAAATGACTACACAATCGTAAGGGAACTGCCTGCGGGAAAGGGGTATGCGGATCTAGCATTTATTCCAAGGAAGCAATCAGAGAAGCCAGCAATGCTCGTAGAACTGAAATATCAACAAAGCGCAGAGGGAGCTATTGCTCAAATAAAAGAGAAAAAATATATAAAAGTGTTTGAAGAATATGCAGGTCTGGTTTTGTTGGTAGGGATTAACTATGACAGACATACAAAGCACCACTCCTGTGTGATTGAAAAATGGGAGAAATAATAAAAAAGATGAAAATGAAAGTAAGAGCCGAAAGGCTCTTATTTTTGTGGGATTTTTTAAGAAGAGGGTAGATTTTAATGGGAAAGAGATTGCTAATTATAGGTGCTGGAGGCCATGGAAGGGTTGTAAAGGAGATTGCTGTAAGTTTGGTGGAAAATGGTAGTCCAGTTTATACTACAGTGGATTTTTTAGATGATAATTCGGAAGAAGCGATAGGAAAAGTATGTGCGCTAGAAACTATAAAAGATTCATATGATGAAGTATTTTGCGGTATTGGAAACAACCATGTGAGAAAAAAATTGATTGAACAAGCAGAAAAAATAGGATGTCTGATACCAGCGTTAATTCATCCGACTGCATATATTAGTCCCAGTGCAAAGATTGAGAAAGGAACGGTAATAGAGCCTAAGGCAATTGTTAATGCAAATTCTACTGTGAAAAAAGGAAGTATTATTTCCGTAGGTGCAATTATTGATCATGATGTGTGTGTGGAAGAATTTGTTCATGTAAATGCCGGAGCTATATGCAAAGCTGGAAGTGTAATCCACGCACTGGAAAAACTGGAAGCAGGTCAGGTTGTATTAGGATATGGAGCTATAGGAAATAGGATTTGGTAAAAAATTTGGGTATCAAAGATAGGGGAAATAGTATGTCTGAGAAAATAAAGAAGATTAAAAAAATACTGGGAATGGTGATAGTTGCAATGGGCGGAGCTTTTATTGGCATGAAAGCTCTAGCCAAGGCAAAAAAAGGGCAAACTGTTTACAAAAATGAACCAGAGGAACAAAATCCTTTTGTAGGAAAAAAGGTTGTATTTGTAGAGGATGAAAATGATCCTGAAAATGCAGATGGTGTAAAAGGTCATTTGGAAGCAGTTGGAGATTCTGAATATAAGCCAGGAATTTATGATAAATATGTAAAAAGAGTAATTGATATTATTCTTTCTTTTGGGGGATTGGTAATTCTTTCTCCTGTTTTTGCTTGTATTGCATTGGCAATTGTCATTGATGATCCAGGACCTGTTTTATTTACACAGAAGCGTTTAGGACAGAATAAACAGTACTTTAAATTACATAAGTTTCGCTCCATGAAGATGTGTACACCTCATGATACCCCGACGCATATGTTGGAAAATCCTGAGCAGTATATTACGAAAGTTGGAAAGTTTTTAAGAGCGCATAGTCTTGATGAATTACCTCAGATTTGGGATATTTTTGTAGGAAATATGTCTGTAATTGGCCCACGTCCAGGACTGTGGAATCAGGATGTGTTAACTGCAGAAAGAGATAAATATGGAGCTAATGACGTAAAGCCGGGGCTTACTGGTTGGGCTCAGATTAATGGCAGAGATGAGTTGGAAATATCGGAGAAGGCAAAACTGGATGGCGAATACGTAGAGAAGATCGGATTTTGGATGGACATTAAATGTTTTTTGAGAAGTCTTGGTGTATTTGCACATGATGATTCCGTAGTGGAAGGCGGAACCGGAGAGATGAAGAAAACCTCCGGCCGTACTGAAACTGTAAAAAAAAAGATTCTTGTAATTTGTCAGTATTACAAACCAGAACCATTTCGAATCGCTGATATTTGTGAAGAAATGGTTCGTCGTGGTCATGAGGTTCAAGTGGTCACCGGCTATCCGAACTATCCGGAAGGAGTTCTCTACGAAGGGTATGGCAAAGGAAAACACATTGATGAGGTTATTAATGGAGTAAAAGTGCATCGCTGTTATACAGTGCCAAGGCAGACTGGGACAGTAAAGAGAATGATGAATTATTACAGTTATGCTGCTTCATCAATAAAGTATGTACTTTCTAGGAAATGTATTGCTTCGGATGGGAGTTCCTTTGATGTTGTTTTTTGTAATCAGCTTTCACCTGTTATGATGGCATATGCAGCAATTGTTTATAAAAAGATGCATAAAATTCCGGCAGTAATGTACTGCCTTGACTTATGGCCGGAAAGCTTAATTGCTGGTGGTATCGTGAGAAAATCTGTGCTTTATAAGTATTACCATTATGTTAGCAAAAGAATTTACAGACAGATGGATAAGATTCTAATTACAAGCAGAATGTTCTCGAATTATCTCAGAGATGAGTTTGGTATTAAAAAAGAAGAGATTGAATATCTACCGCAGTACGCAGAAGGAATCTTTGAACAGATTCCTCCAAGAACAGAAGATGGAACATTCAATTTTATGTTTGCGGGGAATATTGGAACTGTTCAGTCTGTTGAAACAGTAATTAAGACAGCAGAGATACTGAAAGATGAGCCTGTGAAATTTCATATTGTTGGCGGTGGAACTGATTTAGAACGACTTCAGAAAATGGGAGAAAACATGAAGAATGTTATCTTTTATGGACGAAAACCGATTGAGGAGATGCCTGAGTTTTATGCAAAGGCAGACGCAATGCTGATTACGTTAGCAGCAGATCCGGTTTTGAGCTTAACCCTCCCTGGGAAGGTGCAGTCATATATGGCTGTTGGAAAGCCAATTATTGGCGCAATTGATGGCGAGACAAAGACTGTCATTGAAGAAGCTCAGTGTGGTTTTTGTGGTAAAGCTGAAGATGTAGATGAACTAGCAGAAAATATAAGAAAATTTATCGGAAATAATACAGATAGATTTTTAATGGGAAAGAATGCTAGAGAATTTTATGTGAATAATTTCCAAGAACTTATGTTTATGGATAAATTGGAGAAATATTTGAATGAAAGTTTTAATGATTAATGTTGTATGTGGTATCCGAAGCACTGGACGTATTTGCACTGATTTGGCTATTGCATTAGAGAAGCAAGGACATGAAGTGAAAATTGCATATGGACGTGAAAATGTGCCAGAGAAGTTTCGAAAATATGCTGTGCGAATTGGTTCAGATCTGGATGTAAAACTTCATGGAATAAAAGCAAGATTGTTTGATGAAGCAGGCTTTGGTAGTAAGAAAGCCACTGAAAAATTTATAGAGTGGGTAAAAAAATATGATCCGGATGTCATCCATCTGCACAATATTCATGGATATTACATCAATATTGAGGTTCTGTTTGACTATCTGAAAACCTGTGGGAAGAAAATCATCTGGACGTTGCATGATTGCTGGAGCTTTACTGGGCATTGCGTGTATTTTGATTATGTAGACTGTGACAAGTGGAAAACAGGATGTTTTGAGTGCCCTCAAAAAAAAGAATATCCGGCAAGAATTGGTCCGGATATGTCTAGGACAAATTATATGAAAAAGAAACGGATATTTACTGGAATACCGAATATGACACTTGTAACACCTTCTCAATGGCTGGCAAATTTACTTCAGGATTCCTATATGAAGGAATATGATGTAAAAGTCATTCATAACGGAGTTGATACAGAAGTATTTAGACCTGTAGAGAGCCGAATAAAAGAACGGTATTCCTGCGCAGACAAAAAAGTAATTCTTGGAGTTGCCGCTATATGGGACAAAAGAAAAGGATTATCTTCGTTTCTAGAGTTGTCAAAGAAACTGGATGATACATATCAGATTATTTTGGTTGGACTTACTCAGGAACAGATAAAAAGTCTTCCTGCAAATATAATCGGAATCGAACATACAAACAGTGTAAAGGAATTAGTGGAGTTGTATTCAGTAGCAGAGATTTTTGTAAATCCGACATTGGAGGATAATTATCCAACAACGAATATTGAGGCAATCGCCTGTGGAATTCCAGTTGTTACTTACGATACAGGAGGCAGCCCGGAAAGTGCGAAAATGTTTGGAACAAGTGTACCGAAAAGAGATGTTCAAGCGTTGATGAGAGCAGTGGAGGAGGCTGAAACTTTTAAACCTATAGATGTAGATGTTTATTATCAAACTGCTGTAAAAAAATATATGAAATTGTATGGGGAGAGATAGTATAAAAAAGTATTATATGTTACAAATTAGCAATTAATTAAGCATGGTGCTAAAAGGGAGAAAATATATTGGTATCCTTTCACATCAGTTTCCGAAGCAGATGTGATTACAGAATCATATAACAAAGAGAAGTTTAAAAAGAAAATAGATTGTCCTGCCAAGAAAATGATTCTTTATGTAGGACAGTTAATAGAAAGAAAAGGAATTGATATTTTGATGGAAGCTTATAAGAAATCTAACATGACGGATACTCAACTTTATATAGTTGGGGGGTATAAATAAAGTAACAGATAATATAGTATTTGTTGAATTTAAAAGGAAAGAAGATTTGACTGATTACTATCGTGCTGCAGATTTGTTTCTACTTCCCACAAGAGAAGATATTTGGAGACTGGTGGTTAATGAAGCCACGGCTGTTGGTACACCGCAATGTAGGAAATGCTACTATATATGTAGAAAAAAGTGCTCAGGTATACACGATAGAAAATATGGCAAAGCAGATTGCAGAAGTAATTTATAACATTTGCTGGTAACTTAAGCTGCTCATAATCTTCTTTCAATATTGGAGGATGGATTATGAACATAGCAATTTATACAAATATATTGACACCTTACAGAAAATATTTCTATGATTTGTTTTATGAGTGTTGCTCAGAAAGTGGGCATGAATTTAATGTCTTGGTAATGGCTGAAACTGAAGATAATCGTACATGGAAATATGCTGACTTAGAATCCTCTTATACTACTCTGCTTGATAGTCGAACAATTAGTAAGGGAGAAACATATATTCATATCAATAGCAATTTGATGGAAAGAATACGCTTATTGCAACCAGATATTGTAGTGGTAGCAGGAAGTTATCTTTGTCCGGGTGCATGGAAAATTGCTAGGAATAAAAAGAAATATGGATATAAATGCTTATTTTGGAGTGAGTCGCACTTACATGAACAAAAAGGAAATAGCAATATAAAAAATGCTATTCGAGAAATTGTTCGAAAGAAATTTTACAAAAAATATGATGGTTTTTGGTATGCAGGAGAATTATCCAAAGAGTTTATTATGAAATATGCGAATAGGGATGCAAAATATTGCTTTGTACCTAATTTGATTGATGAGAGCGTTTACCAAAATTCCTATCATATGTCGAAGGAACAAAAACAAGATATTAGGCAATCACTGCAGATTGAAAATAATAAGAAAATTCTTTTTTGTCCAGCTAGATTAAGTTCGGTAAAAGGTATATTAGAATTTTTGGATATTCTTGAAAAATTGAATCAAAAGCAAAATGTTGTATTTCTTGTTGCTGGAGATGGGGAATTAAAGAGACATATTGAAAATAAAGCAAAGGAAAAACAGTTAGATGTTAGACTGCTTGGAAATAAGAGCCAAGAAGAAATGGTAAGGTTATATGGCGTTGCAGATATTTTTGTGCTTCCCTCTCTTTCAGATCCTAATCCATTGACTTGCATCGAAGCGCTTTGGGCTGGATTGCCTTTATTTATATCGGAGCATTGTGGAAATTATCCAGAAGTTATTGATTCAGGGAATAACGGATTTGTGTTTAGCTATAAGAATATAGATACAGCTTCTGAATTATTAGAAAAATTATTATCTCAAAGTGAGTTAATGAGAGAACAGTCCGTATGCAAGGCAATAAATCAATATAATTCAAAAGCTGTAACAAAGAGAATAATAGGCGAGTGCTTGTATCTGTGCGAGAAGTAAAAAGGATGCTTATTATCTAGCAAGTATGTATAACAAACAATATAGAATATACAATATGTGTACAAGCAGTATTATTTAAAATGGGAGTTTAAGTAAAAGATGAAGAATAGAAATCGAATATCTTTAATAATTGTTTGGGCTACGGTATTTGCAATTATTTTGTGTAATAGCTTGGTATTAGAAGATATATATATATATAATTTGTGGGCGGATATTTTTAGTTCGGCGATTGTGCTAATTATGCTGGTACAATATCGTGGGAAAGGATGCTTTGAACCAATTTATTTTATTACTGCAATATATGCCGTGATGTTTTTTGTGACTCCGATTTATGATATTTTGACTGGTGAGTTTGAATGGTATGGATATTATCTGTTTGAATATGGGATTAAAACTACGTTCATGGCATTAGCTGGTTATTTTGTTTTTTATGTATTATATGTGCAATCGTTCACATTTGGTCATAAATGGAATTATATCAAAAAAGAAAAACGAAAAGTTGTACCGCAAAAGTATACTGTACCTGCAATTGTAATCATGTATGTAGTGTGTTTTGCTGCTAATGCATATTATTTATTGCATAGTGGGTATGGAAGTTTGCAGTATATTTTGTCATTGGGCTTATTGGACAATTCTGGAAGCTCCTATACTACATATAGTAATATAGGTTATATTTCGATGTTGTCATATTCTTTGCCTACGGTGGTTTTATTGTATTGGGAGTTTGGAAATAGCAGATTTTTGAAGTGGGTATTATTTGTCCCGATGTTAATGATGCAAGTTGCTCGTGGCTTCCGTTTTTTTGTAATTCAGATTTTTATAACTTTTGTTTGTTTTTATTTTATTCGAAAAAACAAAAAAGTAAAAATAGTTCATTTGATTACAATTTTAGGCGCTATGATGGTTTTTGTGTTACTGATGACTACTTTTAGAGTTGCCATTAGAAGTGGTGTGGGAATAGATACAAGTATCATAAATGAAGATACAATAAAAGACTCTTTTGACTCTGCTTTTTGGGATAATCTAAGAATATATAAAAATGTTTATGGTATGGTTCCTGTAATACCATCTCAATATGATTATGTTTGGGGGAGACAAATTGTTATTGGAACAATTGTGATGATGATTCCAAGAGCATTATGGCCAGGAAAAATATCTTCATATGGTGGTGAGGGACTTGCAACCTTGATAGGGCCTAATATTGCGTCTGGACAGGCTTATCCCGCATTGGGTGAATATTATTATGCCGCAGGTTTTTTGGGGATTCTGTTTTTTATGGGACTTTATGGTCACTGGGCTAAAAAGCTGAAGGATAAGTATATGAATAATATAAATTCTTTGGACTTAATTTATTTTTCAGTTTTGTTGGGGTGCAATCTTCAACTTATAATAAGGGGGTATTTTCCAAGCAATTTTTGGTATTTAGTTTTTGCTATTATTCCAATTTGGTTAGTGCGAAAGTTTTTTGTAAAGGAGGTTGTGTCTGAGTGAAAATTACGGTTATACATTTTGTGCACACGTTATATGGAGGAGTTGCAAGTGTAGTAGCCAATATAATTAATTATATGCAAGAAAATGGAAATAAGTGTGTGATAGCATACAGTGTTTATGATCCAGCTATTGAAAAAATGATTGATACACCATGTGAAATGATAAAAGTTGATGTGATGAATTTTCCTGGAAGTTATATGATTTTTGGAATGGAAATTCGAAAGACATATAGATATTATTGTCAGAAACACAAGGACGAAAAAGTTATATGCCATGTTCATAATGTTCAAGCATTAGGAAGTTGTGCTAATTGGAGTGATATACCATTGATTTGTACGTTACATTCGTTATGCGGAGATGAACAGAATGTACGTTTGAAAATATCAAATGTGTTATATACATTTGCGTTAAAACGTTTGATTAGATATAACAAAAAAATAACATCTGTAAGTAAAGCAATCGTTGATTATTATGCTAATAGTATAGATAAGAGGAGGAAAATAGAAGTAATTTATAACGGGTGCTTTATTGACATAAACAAGCGAAGCAAACAGCAAAAATTTATTATTGGTCATGTCGGAAATTTGAGCATGGCAAAAGGATGGGATACCCTGTTTAATGCGTTTGTTTTGTTGCCTGATGATCAGAAGAAAGAGATGCGATTGATGGCAGCAGGAAAAGAAACAGAAATGTTTTCGTATGAGAAAATGGATCAATTAATTTCCAAAAATAATCTATGTGGGTTAGTGGAGTGTCTGGGGTATATTAGTTGTGCGAAGGATACTTTTATTCCACAGTTGGATATTTTGGTTTTGGCATCTCGTAATGAAGGACTAGGTTTAGTTCAGGTTGAAGCGATGGGATATGGAATTCCAGTATTAGGAAGGGATGTAGGTGGAATAACAGAGATTTTAGAGGATGGATACAATGGTTTCGTCATTAAAGATGAATATGATTTAGCTCAAAAAATCAGTTTACTCGCTACTGATAAAGAACTTTATAAAAGATTGAGTGTAAATGCTAGAGCAACATATGAAAGTAAATTTACATTAGAAAAGATGTGTGATGAGTATAAAAATTTGTACTATGAGACTCTCTGATATTTTAGATTAGTAATATTGAAAGAAGGAAGCCAGGTGAATGCAGGTCAGTAACAATCAAACATAAATACGAGTGCTGTAGCCGGCATCGGTTTTTACCGTGGGGCATGACCCTGTTTAGGTGCTTGGCTGGCATTCAGTGTATGGTAGATGGGACGAAGGAAGTTGGGACATGATCCCCATAGATACGGAAGGTTCATCATCATAGTTGCTCAGAGAGAAAACAGCCTTTATAAAGCAAATGACAGGGATGCTTTATAAACTATACCATTTATCAGATATTCGGTACAAGATACTACGATATCCATCACTCCGGCTCTGTTTTTGAGGTAAATAAAAATTGTCAAAGCCAGTAAAATCAATAGATTTAGGCTTGACAGAATAGGAAGTTATCTCATTGGCATTCATACCTTCAATTTTTTTAGATTATTTACGGCTGCACGCTTGAAAGGCAATTAAGATATATTTAGAACAGTTACTTGAAATTTAGAAGGGTACAGAAATGTGGAAAAAGGAGTATTTAGATTGATAAATCAAAGAAAAATAGGAATAATTCTATCATATATATACACAGCAACCCATGTTGTAGTGAATTTACTTTATGTACCGTTGCTTCTTAGAACAATCGGACAAAGCGAATACGGACTATACCAGTTAGTGGGGTCTTTAATAGCTTATATAAGCATAATGGAATCGTTATTATCGGCAGGAGTAGTACGGTATTATTGCAAATACAAGAATGAGAACAATCAAGAAAAGATGGAAAATGTTCTTGCCATATCTCAAAGAATATACAGCCTTTTTGCAATAATTGTATGTGTATGTGGCGTAGCATTAATTTTTGCATTCAAATTCTTATATTCTTCGTCACTAACTCCATTTGAGATGAAAGAGTCTATTATAATGTTGATTCTTCTTATTGCCAATATCATAATCAACATTATGAATTATGTATATGTTGCCGTCATAACTGCGAACGAAAAATTTATTTTTTTGAAAGTGATATCAATACTTTCAACTATTGTGCAACCAGCACTGGTTTTTCTTTTAATAAAAAAATATCCGTATGCAATTATAATTGTTATAAGTGTCGTTCTTATAAATCTTATTGTTGCATTTGTGAGGAGAACATATGCAAAAATTGTCTTGAATACGACAATCCATTATCATGGCCAAGATAGTGAGTTTGTGAAAGGTCTCTTTCAATTGTCATCTGCAATATTATTTGCACTTATAGCCGATCAGATATTTTGGAAGGCAGATCAACTTGTCATAGGAAAAATACTAAATACAAGTGCTGTGGCGGTATACTCAGTTGGTTCTCAGATTTATATGAACTACATGCCATTGGGGACGGCAATTTCTAGTGTATTTATGTCGAAATTATCAAAATTATATGATGTGGAAAAGGATATACAGTCAATTTCAGAATTGTTTATCAAAGTAGGAAGAATTGCTTTCTTATTTTTGGGACTTGTTTTATGCGGTTTCATTTTGTTTGGACAGGAATTTATTTTAATTTGGGCAGGTGAAGGATACAAAGAGGCATACTATGTAGCTGTAATTATTATGATTCCACTTACTGTTGATGTAATGCAAAATTTGGGGTTAACCATCTTGCAGGTAATGAACAAGTATGGTTTTAGAGGTAAGGTTTATTTTGCTATTGCTGTTATAAATATTATAACTACAGTCTTTTTAGTAAAAACCATCGGAATAGTAGGTGCGGCAATATCAACAGCTATTTCAATGGCTATTGGAAATGGCGTAATAATGAATCTCTATTATAATAAATTGGGACTGAATATGCGTAAATTTTGGAAAGAAATCATAAAGCTTTTACCAGCAGTAGTGATTGCATTGATTTGCGGTATATTTTTACAAAAAATTTGCTTTGCAAATGCTGTAGCTAGTCTAGTATTTCATATTGTTTTCTTTGTGATCATTTATGTGTTTTCTATATTTGTCTTTGGTCTTACAAGGAAAGAAAAGTCGTTGGTAATAAAAAAACGAACAGACTTATAGTTAGATTAAGGGAGTAGTATTTATATGGATAGAAAAGAGACTAACAAAGTTATAGTAGCTCATCCGGGGCGCCAACATTCTTTTCGGTTAGCAACTGCTTTGAAAAAGAATGATATGTTATTGTATTATGTCACTACTATATATAATAAAAAATCATCGTGGTTAATGCAATTAGTGCAGCTATTTTTATCAAAAGATAACTTGAAAAGGGCTAATAATAGAAAAAACAGCTTTCTCGAAGATACAGATGTTATCCAGTATTGTGAATTTAGGGGAATGATAGAGGCTCTGCTTGTCAGAATTGACAAAAGTCATCGTGTATATAGATTTATGCAACGATATGATTCTGATAGATTTGGCGTTAAAGTTGCAAAATTGGCTATAAAGGAAAATGTGGATGCAGTAGTTATGTATGATTCTAATGCAACGGCAGGTTTTCGCTACCTAAAAAAGAAAGCTCCAAACATTGTGCGTATTTTGGATGTATCAATTGTGCCAAGGCCGTATATGAAAAAAATTTATCAAAAGGAAATTCAAAGTTCAGGGAATAACGATCTCAAAAAAGAAAATGAGTATTTATGGCAGCCAAAGCATTTAGCCCGAAGCCAAAGTGAAATTGATGATGCTGATTATTTCTTTGCGGCTTCGCAATTTGTGAAGGAGGGGCTGATTCAATGTGGAGCGCAAGAGGATCAAATTAAATTAATCCCATATGGTGCGAATGTGATTAGTAATATCGAGAAGGAAAATAGCAAAGAAAATGCAAAATGTAAATTTTTATTTGTGGGGCAGGTTAATTATAGAAAGGGTATTCCATATTTGTTGGATGTAATCTCTGAAATGGGAGATACTGCAGAATTGACAGTAGTAGGTGCTTATAATCCGAATGATTGGTTTGTCAAGAAATATAAAGATGTAGCAAATATTCATTTTACCGGTTTAGTTACCTTTGATAAAATGCAGAAAATTTATGAGCAGTCAGATGTTTTCATAATTCCATCATTTGCTGAAGGAATGGCTCAAGTTGGGATTGAAGCAATGGCTTGTGGGTTGCCTATTATATGTACCTTTAATTCTGGTGTTTCTGACTTGGTTGAAGAGGGAAAATCCGGATTTATAATTCCATGTGGTGATAAAGAAGCACTGAAAAGTAGGATGACGTGGTTTCTGGAAAATAAACTAAAAATTCATGAAATGGGCAAGTATGCACGCAACAAGGCAATCCGATATACGTGGGAACATTACGAAGATAACGTTGTGGCTGCAATAAATCAAGTTTTGAATTTGTAACTTTATTGGAGGAAAAAATGGAACTTTTGACGATTTATACAGAAGAAGAGCTAGAAAAGATACAGGCATTAGAAACTGATGCCTTAAAGATTATTGTAGAGATCTGCGAGAAATTGGAGGTTGAATATTTCCTTATTGGCGGAACTACATTAGGCGCAATCAGGCATGGCGGTTTTATACCATGGGATGATGATATTGATATTGGTATGACTAGGAAGAATTATATTCGTTTTTTGGAGGAAGCACCAAAGTATCTACCGAAGGGTTATTTTTTACAGACTCCATATAATGAAAAGAATAATCCGTACTATTACAGTAAACTTAGAATTGACGGAACTTTATTTGTAGAGTATTGCAATCATAAAGTAAAAATGCATCATGGTGTGTATGTGGATATATTCCCTTATGACGAGGTCCCTGATGATGAAAAAGAGAATCTGAAACAGTTTAATAATGTGCAAAAGTTGATACGTCTATATTCTTTAAGACAGTCCCCAGACGTTAGTATGAAACCATCTACCGCATCACAATACTTAAAATCTATAATAAGAAGATTGACTCATTATGTGGCATATTTAATTCCACATAGTTATTTATGCAAAAAGTTGGAAGAAGAGATTACAAGATATAATGGAACAGGGCAAAGTGCAATGGCATGCTTAAATTTTCCAAAACGAAAAATAGAGTACATAAAAACAGTGGATTTGTATCCTTTGAGAAAATGGAAGTTTGGCGATGTGTATGCGTATATTCCGAATGATTATGATACCTATTTAAAGACACATTATGGTGATTATATGACATTACCGAAGCCTGAAAATAGATTTGGACATAAACCATATAAAATTGATTTGGGAAGATTATAAGCAATTAAAATAATATATTAAATTAGGAAGGGCATAGAGGATGAAAAGGGTTATTACATACGGAACATTTGATTTATTACATTATGGTCATATTAATTTATTGCGTCGGGCAAAAGCATTGGGAGATTATCTAATTGTAGTTGTTTCTTCTGATGAATTCAATTGGAATGAAAAAAAGAAAAAATGTTATTTTACATATGAACAACGAAAAGCATTAGTAGAAGCAATTCGGTATGTAGATTTAGTTATTCCAGAAACATGTTGGGAACAGAAAAAGACGGATGTACATGAATATCATATTGACACATTTGTTATGGGAGACGATTGGAAGGGAAAATTTGATTTTTTAAAAGAAGAGGGTGTTGAAGTTGTTTATCTTTCGAGGACACCGGAGATTAGTACAACTCAGATAAAAAATGATTTAAACGGGAGAAAGGGGAAAGAAATTGGGAACTATTCTAGAGAAAATGCTGTTTAATTTTATACCATATATTCTAGAAAGGAACAAAAAATAATGAGCACATTTACAAACAAAACCTTATTAATCACCGGAGGTACCGGTTCTTTCGGAAATGCCGTTTTAAACGGTTTTTTAAATACTGATATTGGAGAAATCCGCATCTTTTCCAGAGATGAGAAGAAGCAGGACGATATGCGTCATGATTTCCAGGCCAGAATGCCGGAAGTAGCAGACAAAATCAAATTTTATATTGGAGATGTCCGCGACCTGGCATCGGTAAAGAATGCCATGCACGGTGTGGATTATATTTTCCACGCAGCAGCCTTAAAGCAGGTTCCGTCCTGTGAGTTCTTCCCCTTAGAGGCGGTAAAGACAAACGTTATCGGAACGGATAATGTACTGACAGCAGCCATTGATGAAGGTGTCAAAGCAGTTATCTGTCTGTCTACCGATAAGGCAGCATATCCGGTCAATGCCATGGGAACCTCCAAGGCTATGATGGAAAAGGTGATTGTGGCAAAGTCCAGAACCGTTTCCCCAGAAAAGACCAAAATCTGCTGCACACGTTATGGCAATGTTTTATGTTCAAGAGGTTCTGTTGTTCCGCTTTGGATTGAGCAGATCAAATCCGGAAAGCCTATTACCATTACAGAGCCGGAAATGACCAGATTTATCATGAGCCTGGAGGAGGCCGTGGATCTGGTCATTTTTGCATTTGAAAATGGGGAGAGCGGTGATATTATGGTTCAGAAGGCCCCTGCCTGCACCATTGGCGTTCTGGCACAGGCTGTAAAGGAGCTGTTTGAATCCGAGGATGAGATTAAGGTAATTGGTATCCGTCATGGTGAGAAGATGTATGAAACTCTCCTGACCAATGAAGAGTGTTCCAATGCCATTGATATGGGGAATTTCTACCGTGTTCCCTGTGATAAGCGCGGCCTGAATTATGATAAGTATTTTAAGGAAGGAAATGTTGAGAGAAATAAGCTGACAGAGTTTAATTCTAATAATACAGAGCTTCTGAATGTGGAGCAGGTAAAGGAGAAGCTGCTGACGCTTCAGTATATCAGAGATGAGATTGCTGCCTGGAAGGAAAACAGATAAAAGGAAAAGATTATGAACATATTAGTAACCGGCGCAAAGGGAATGGTTGGAACGGCCCTTGTTGCAAATTTGAAAAATATCAAAGAGAATAAGAATCGTACTCGTCCTAATCTTCATATCGAAGACATTTATGAGTACGATCTGGATTCCACATCAGAGGAGCTGGATTCTTATTGTCAGAAGGCAGATTTTGTATTTAACCTTGCAGGAGTCAACCGTCCGGAAAATCCGGAGGATTTTATGAAAGGAAATTTTGGATTTGCTTCCGAGCTGCTTGACAATTTAAAAAAATATAACAACAAAGCTTCCATTATGCTGAGCTCTTCGATTCAGGCTACACTGGCCGGACGTTTTGGAGACAGCGAATATGGCAGAAGCAAGAAGGCGGGAGAAGAATTGTTCTTTGATTATGCCAGGGAAACCGGGGCAAAGGTTGCGGTTTACCGTTTCCCGAACTTAATGGGACACAGCCGTCCGAAATATAATTCTGCCGTATCTACCTTTTGCTGGGCTGTTGCAAATGGGCAAGCGTTTACGGTAAATGACCGAAGTACAGAACTGGAGCTTCTCTACATTGATGATTTAGTGGAAGGCATGTATGATCTGTTAGAGGGAAAAGAGCAGCATTGTGAGTTTGACGGAGTAGAGACGGTTCTGGATGCGCATGGACGGTACTGCTGTGTTCCCGTGACACACAAGGTTACCTTAGGCGAAATCGTTGATTTATTAGAGCAGTTTCAGGCACAGCCGACAACTCTGATGATGCCCAAAATGCCGGAAGGTTCTTTCGCAAAGAAGCTCTACAGCTTATATCTGACTTATCTGCCGGTTACAAAATTCAAATATGAGTTAAAGATGAACTGCGATGATCGGGGCAGCTTTACCGAACTGGTGCATACTGCAGATTGTGGTCAGGTAAGCATTAATATCAGTCGTCCAGGCATTACCAAAGGTCAGCATTGGCATAATTCCAAGTGGGAATTATTTATTGTGGTTGCAGGTCATGGACTGATTCAGGAGCGGAATATTCATACAGGGGAAATGGTGGAATTTGAAGTAAGCGGAGATAAAATCGAAGCCATTCATATGATTCCGGGCTGGACACACAATATTATTAATTTAAGTGAAACAGAGAACCTGGTAACGGTTATGACCTGCAATGAGATTTTTAATCCGGAGAGACCAGATACCTTTTTTGAGCCGGTATAGAGGATTGGAGAGGGAAAAGGATGAAGCTGATTATTTTAGGCGCTGGCGGTCATGGACAGGTTGTAGCAGATCTGGCAAGACAGATGGGACGTTATGAAGAAGTATTGTTTCTGGATGATAAGGCAGAGGGTTCGGATGTAGTGGGAACCTGCGCAGATTATATCCGTTTTCAAAACCAGGACATTGAAATGTATCCGGCTTTTGGAAATAATCCGGGGCGTATCCAGTGGGAGAACAAAATCCTGGATGCAGGAATTACCCTGGCTACAATCATACATCCTCTTGCCTATGTAAGCCCAAGGGCAAAGATTGCAGCAGGATGTGTGATTATGCCCTATGCAGTGGTCAATACAGGAACGATTCTGAAGAAAGCCTGTATTGTAAATATCGGCGCGCTTGTGGATCATGACTGTATTTTGGAGGAAGGGTGTCATTTGGCGCCTGGAGCTGTTGTAAAAGGGGAAAATCATCTGCCAGAAGGAACAAAGGTAGATTCCGGTCAGGTGGTGCCCCTGCAATACTATAAATAGCAGGGAGAGAGCATAGAGAATGAAGCATTTTAAAGACAATGGGAAATTAAAGCTGCTGATTATTGTTGGTACCAGACCGGAGATTATCCGTCTTGCTGCTGTAATCAAAAAGTGCAGAAAATATTTTGACTGCCTTCTGGCTCACACAGGGCAGAATTATGATTATAACTTAAATGGTGTCTTTTTCCACGATTTAGAGCTGGATGATCCGGATATCTACATGGAGGCTGTAGGAAATGATCTGGGAGAGACCATGGGAAATATTATTGCAAAGAGCTATCAGTTAATGGCGGAAATCAAGCCGGATGCTGTGCTGGTTCTTGGGGATACCAATTCCTGCCTTTCTGTGATTGGGGCAAAGCGCCTTCATATTCCTATTTTCCATATGGAAGCCGGAAACCGCTGCAAGGATGAGTGTCTGCCGGAAGAGACCAACCGCCGTATTGTGGATATTATTTCTGATGTGAATATGGCGTATTCCGAACATGCCCGCCGTTATCTGGCGGACTGCGGTCTTCCAAAAGAGCGCACCTATGTAACTGGATCTCCTATGGCGGAGGTGCTTCACGATAATCTGGAAAAGATTGAAGCCTCTGACGTTCATCAGAAATTGGGCCTGGAAAAAGGCAAATATATTCTGCTGTCTGCTCACAGAGAAGAGAACATTGATACAGAAAAGAACTTTTTATCTTTATTTCATGCAATCAATGCCATTGCAGAGAAGTATGATATGCCCATTCTTTATTCCTGCCATCCCAGAAGCAGAAAGCGGCTGGAGCAGAGTGGATTTGCGCTGGATCCCAGAGTGATTCAGCACGAGCCTTTAGGCTTCCACGATTATAACTGCCTGCAGATGAATGCCTTTGCTGTGATTTCTGATTCTGGTACTCTTCCGGAGGAATCCAGCTTCTTTACCAGTGTAGGCCATCCTTTCCCGGCAGTGTGCATCCGTACCTCAACAGAAAGACCGGAGGCGCTGGACAAGGCCTGCTTTATCCTGGCGGGAATCGAGGGCAATGGCCTGATTCAGGCTGTGGAGACGGCTGTGGAGATGAACAGAAACGGCGATTATGGAATTCCGGTGCCGGATTATGTGGAAGAGAATGTCAGCACCAAGGTGGTAAAGATTATTCAGAGTTATACCGGTGTTGTTAATAAGATGGTTTGGAGAAAAGACTCCTAAGGGTAATTGTTTTTTTATAAAATTTTATATTCTTTTTCTTGTCCTTCCATCTGCTTTGTGCTAAACTTTTTTTAAGCATACCTTATTTCTATTTTTCTTGGGGCATTTGCCTATCGGTTCTTTCTTG
>OLRK01001049.1_pt1 | contig 26114 bp, 21 predicted proteins | sample 1672911 | NCBI WGS metagenome assembly OLRK01 (sample SAMEA3136736, study PRJEB25190) | human gut metagenome | biome: human gut; feature: human-associated habitat; material: faeces | place: Austria | collected 2013 | reverse complement strand
ACAACAGAAAAAGGACACTCTCCGTTTTATTGGAAAATGTCCTTTTAATAGCATTAACTATTAAGTTTTGTAAGGTTCTAATTTCTGATACATCCCTTGTCAGTCCAAGTTAGTTCACCAAGTGACATAAATTTGATGTCAATTTGATGTCAAACACTCTGCAAAATCATAAAAGTCTATGGATTTTCTTGTCTTTAGTACAGCTTCGCTCCTGCCGGAATCACATCATCCAGCATCAGAAGATTTAAGCCTTCCCGTCCGTCATACTCATACACTGCACTAATCAGCATACCCTCAGACGGAATTCCCATCATCATTCTGGTCGGAAGATTTGTGATAGCCACGCAGGTCTTTCCAACCAGCTCTTCCGGCTCGTAGTACTCGTGGATACCGCTTAAAATGGTACGCTTCTTCTCAGTTCCGTCATTTAATGTGAACTTCAGAAGCTTCTTAGACTTCGGCACTGCCTCGCAGGCTTCGATCTTAACCACTCTGAAATCAGATTTTGCAAAAGTATCAAAGTCTACAAACTCCTCAAACAGAGGCTCAATCTTTACCTTGGAAAGGTCAAGCTGTGCGCTTGCTGCGGACACGCTTGCAGCCGGTGCTGCAACAGAAAGTGCAGCCTTCTCTGCCTTGCTGTCGTTCTTCTTTGCGTCTAAGGACTTCATTGTGGGGAACAGTAACACATCACGGATAGCCGGGCTGTTGGTTAAAAGCATAACCAGACGGTCAATACCGTATCCAATACCGCCTGTAGGAGGCATACCAATCTCCAGAGCGTTCATAAAATCCTCGTCCGTTGTGTTGGCTTCCTCATCACCTGCAGCTAAAGCTGCCTCCTGTGCCTTAAAGCGCTCTCTCTGATCGATCGGATCGTTTAACTCTGAATAAGCGTTACACATTTCACGACCGTAGATAAACAGCTCAAAACGTTCTACCTGCTCCGGCTTATCCGGCTTTCTCTTTGTCAGCGGGGAAACCTCTACCGGATGATCCATAATAAAGGTCGGCTGAATCAGATGCTCCTCTACAAATTCTTCAAAGAACAGGTTGATGATGTCACCGCGCACATGACGCTTTTCATAGTGAATCTCTTTCTCATCAGCCAGCTTCTTTGCCTCTTCCGTAGTAGCAATTTCATTAAAGTCAATGCCGGTATATTTCTTAATTGCATCAATCATGGTCAGACGCTCAAAGGGCTTGCCCAGATCGATCTCTACATCTGCATAGGGAATTAAGGTAGTGCCACATACCTCCTGAGCCACATGACGGAACATATTCTCTGTCAGATCCATCATTCCATTATAATCGGTATATGCCTGATACAGCTCCATCAGGGTAAATTCCGGATTGTGGCGGGTATCCAGTCCCTCATTACGGAATACACGTCCAATCTCATATACGCGCTCCATACCGCCTACGATCAGACGCTTTAAGTAAAGCTCCAGAGAAATACGCAGCTTTACATCTTCATCTAATGCATTGTAATGGGTCTCAAACGGTCTTGCAGCAGCTCCTCCTGCATTGGATACCAGCATAGGAGTCTCAACCTCCAAAAAGCCCTGTCCGTCCAGATAACGGCGGATGCAGCTGATGATTTTGGAACGCATTACAAAGGTTTTGCGTACATCCTCATTCATAATCAGATCCGTATATCTCTGGCGATACCGCATATCTGTATTGGTCAATCCGTGATACTTCTCCGGCAGAACCTGCAGACTCTTGGAAAGCAGGGTTATGCTGTGGGCATGAATAGAAATCTCTCCCATCTTCGTAGTGAAAACAATACCCTTCACGCCGATGATATCACCAATATCCATGCGTTTGAATTCCTTATAAGCTTCTTCACCCAGATCGTCTCTAGCTACGTAGCACTGGATATCGCCCTTCAGATCCTGAACGTTGCAGAAAGAGGCCTTTCCCATAACACGCTTGGACATCATACGTCCTGCAATGGAAACCTCTTTTCCTTCCCACTGACTGTAATCTTCCTTTACATCAGTGCTGTGTACAGTTACATCATATTTGGTAATCTGGAACGGATCCTTTCCGGCTGCCTGAAGCTCTGCTAACTTCTCCCGGCGAACCTTTAACAGCTGATTCAGATCCGGCTCCTGCTGCTTCTTCTGATTCTGCTCTGCCATGTTTTTCTTTACTCCTTCGTTCTAATTGGATTATGATACTCTCTGAATTTCCAGGACTTTATACTGGATCACTCCGGCCTGAGTCTCCACATCAACCACATCTCCCGCCTTTTTGCCCATAAGAGCCTGACCTACAGGAGACTCGTTAGAAATCTTATTCTGCAGGCTGTTTGCCTCAGTGGAGCCTACAATACGGAACTCCATTTCCTCATCAAAGTCCACATCATATACACGAACCTTACAGCCAATGCTGATCTTATCCAGATCAATTTCGTCCTCATCTACAACCTCTGCATTCTTCAGAAGCTTCTCCAGCTCCTCAATACGCAGTTCAATGTCACGCTGCTCGTCCTTTGCTGCATCATACTCAGCGTTCTCAGATAAATCGCCCTGCTCACGCGCTTCTTTGATTTTCTGTGCCACCTCACGACGACGGTTCACCTTCAGATCCTGCAGTTCATCCTCATACTGCTTCAGTCCTGCATATGTTAAAATGTGTTTCTTCTCTGCCATGATGCTCATTTCCTTCCTTTTTACTAACCTGCTGCGGAGCTGTAGAACTCTGTATCCCTTCTGATAAACCTATCTATCCCCTCAGTTCCGCAACGCTGCATTCCAAACATTATATCCCAAAGGCAATCAGTTGTCAAGAACCGGAAAGCCCCTGTTTTCAAGGGCAGAACGCATTCTTTCCCTCCGTGATATGCCCTCCGGCCAGCCGCCTCATTCTGTCACTGTTCTAAAACTCCTCTGGCAGCATTCCATGCTCCTCCAGCATATTCCGAAGCTCCTCCAATGTCTCCAGCGTATTGCACTGACGCCGTATTCCTGCTGAGTAACGAAGCCCTGCTGTATACCAGGCAATGTGCTTGCGCATTTCCTTCATTCCAAGGTTTTCTCCCTTTCTTTCCGTCTGCATCTGGGCATGTCGGTAAATCATTCCGCCAATCTCCCTGCAGTCCGGCTCTGGAAGAAGCTCCCCTGTATCCAGATAATGATTCAGTCTGTGAAACAGCCAGGGATTTCCTCTGGCTCCCCGGGCTATCATCAGACCGTCACATCCTGTTTCCTGAAGCATCCGTTTTCCATCCTCAGGTGTAAAAATATCTCCGTTTCCAATAACTGGAATCCTCACAGCTTCCTTCACCTGACGGATAATCTCCCAGTCCGCCTTTCCCGCATAGAACTGTTCCCTTGTTCTTCCGTGGACTGCCACAGCGGACATACCGCAGGCTTCTGCGATTTTTGCAATTTCTACTGCATTCACAGAGGAATCATCAAAGCCTTTTCGGAACTTGACTGTAACAGGCTTGTGTACTTTTTTTACAAGAGCTGTAAATATTTTTTCTGCAAGCTTCGGACTGCGCATCAAAGCAGAACCCTCTCCGTTGTTAACCACCTTTGGAACAGGGCAGCCCATATTAAAATCAATGATATCAAAGGGGCCGTCTTCGATCAAGTGCGCCATATCACTGACAATTTCCGGATCAGAACCAAAAAGCTGTACCGAAACCGGACGTTCTCCCGGAGTTACTTCCAAAAGCTCTCTGGTATTGCGGTTTTTATAAAGAATCGCCTTGGCGCTTACCATTTCTGTACAGAGCAGACCACATCCCTGTTCCTTACAGAGAATTCGAAACGGAAGATCCGTCACTCCCGCCATCGGCGCCAGAACCAGGTTATTGTCCAGCTCTACATTTCCTATTCGAAGCCTGCGTTTTCCTGTCCTTCCTGATGTCTCACTGCTTTGCAGATCCTTCTTGGGACTTCTGTCCTCTGCCATCATACCTCCTCGCTCTCCGGGCTTTCTCCCAGGAAAAACACTCGGTAATAGGTCTCCAGGGCCTGCAGAAATTCCTGCCCCTCTCTTCTCATCTGCTTAATTTTTAAATCTGCCCCGATTTCGTCATAATATCCGTCATACTCTGATGTGGTATGTTTAAATTCCAGAGTTCCGTCTTCTGTAAATTCCAGTGTCAGGATCCCTCCACATTCCTCTGTAAACCAGACACACATAACCTGAAGCTGACGCTTCACCGCATCTGGAAGACTTTCAAAGTCTTCATTAAAATAATACTTTCTTTCATAACTGTTAGAACCACAAAGTACTGTTGTTTCTCCGTTTTCCGGCATTCTGCTCTCTCCTTTTTCAGACGTCCTTTCTCATCTTTTCCGCTTCCCTGCAGACCCATAAAAATACTTTTCCAGTCCGCAAAGCCGAAGAATGCCCGGTGGCTGATTCCCACCGGGCCTGTATTTTCCTGTTCCAAGCTGTTTTCTGTCCTTCCCAGACATTCTCCTTGGCTGTTATTTTACCAGCATCTTGGCGATCTCGTACTGATCCTCCGGAATATCCTTCTTCATCTGAAGTGCTTCCTGAATGTCCAAATCGATATACTGACCGTCCCGGTAAGCCACAACGCGGTTGCTCTTGCCCTCGCAAAGAAGCTCTGCTGCCTTTGCACCCATAATAGAGGCAAAAACCCGGTCTTTACAGGTCGGGGTGCCGCCTCGCTGCATGTGTCCTAAAATAGTTGCTCTCGTCTCAATTCCTGTAGCTGCCTCGATTCGTCTTGCCATAGAGGTAGAGTGGCCGATTCCCTCTGCATTGATGATGATATTATGCTTCTTTCCGCTCTTACGGTTCGCAATGATTTTATTGATCAGCGTCTGCTCATCGCCGTCATACCGCTCTGGAAGAAGAATATCCTCTGCACCGTTGGCGATGCCGCACCACAGAGCAATATATCCTGCATTACGTCCCATAACCTCGATGATACTGCAGCGCTCATGGGAGGTAGAGGTATCACGAACCCGGTCAATCGCTTCCATTGCCGTATTGACTGCTGTATCAAAACCAATGGTATACTCAGAGCATCCTACATCCAGGTCGATGGTTCCCGGCACGCCGATGGTATTGATTCCCAGAGCAGCCAGCTTTCCTGCACCGCGGAAGGAACCGTCGCCACCGATTACCACAATACCGTCAATCCCATGCTTGCGGCAAATCTCTGCGCCTGCCTGCTGTCCCTCTGGAGTAGTAAACTCTGCACATCTTGCTGTATATAAAATTGTTCCTCCGCGGTAAATGATATTGGAAACACTGGTGCTCTCCATATCTACGATCTCTTCCTGAAGAAGTCCCGCATAGCCGCGCATAATTCCCTTTACCTTCATGCCTTTATTGATAGCCGTGCGAACTACCGCACGAATAGCCGCATTCATACCCGGAGCATCACCGCCGCTTGTCAGAACACCTATTGTTTTCACCTGTTTTGCCATGGTTATTTCCTCCTGTCGCGCTGTCAGCGCCTGCTGTTTATTTCTGCATGCTGCCTGTTGCTGCCTGCTGTTTATTCCTGCACGCCGCTTTCTGCTGCCTGCACTTTACCTTTTCTTTTTTGTCTCTTTCTGTTATGTCTCAGGCCGGTACGATTTCCCGGATTGGAATTGTTTTCCTGAAAATACAATTCAGAAGTATTCTATATCATTTTTCCTATCTTTTCAATCCCTTTTCTACAAGTTTGATATTTTTTTCACCAACAAGTTTTTCTAAAAACTCCATTATTGTCTCATTTGCACAGATTTTCCAGGCAGGAGGCAGGATTTTTTTTGCACGTTCCTTCTCCAGATAAATAATAACTGTGTCATTTCCCTCTGACTGTTTCAATGCTTCCAGGATTTCCGGCCCCTTTTGATCATATTCCGCTTTATCAGAAAACTTTATCCACAGTTCCTTTGGAACCGCATCAAAAGGAATTACCTGCTCACAGATCACCTTTCCCACCGGCTCATCGCCTATAGAAGCTCTTCCCCGGATAAACACCCGCTCATCTTCATTAAGAAAACTCCTGTTATTCTCAAAATCCTTCGGAAATACCAGCACTTCTACAGAGCCTACCATATCTTCAACCGTAACAAAGGCCATCATTTTTCCCGTTTTTGTAGTCTTTACTACCTTTCCGGAAATCATTCCTCCTATAATGACTCTCTCTCCATCAGTGGCTGCAGCCCGGCCTGTTTCCTCATCTACTATAAAATCTGTAGTCTTTGCTGTTATGCTGTTTTTCCAGGTTTCTAGATAGGAGTCCAGCGGATGGCCGCTGACATAGATCCCCAGCATTTCCTTTTCAAAGGCCAACAGCTCCTCTCTTGGAAACTCCGGCACATTGGGCATGGTAATCTGGAACTGCTGTTTTTCTTCCTCAGGAGCAAAATCAAAAAGACTCATCTGGCCTTCCATGGCATTCTTCCGCTCCTTATTTTTCTGTTCCAGCAGCTCCGGCGCAATCATCGTCTTCTGCCGCCGGTTTCCTGGCATGGAATCCAGCGCTCCTGATTTGATAAAGCTTTCCATGGTTCGTTTGTTGATCTCTTTATTTGTCATTCTCTCTACAAAATCATCCATTGATACAAAAAGACCATTTGCCTCCCGTTCCCGGATAATCGCATCCACTACATTTCGTCCTATACTTTTAATTGCAGAAAGACCATAGCGAATGGCTCCGCCGGACACGGAAAATCCGCTCTGCCCTTCATTGATATCCGGAGGAAGAATGGCAATTCCCATCTGGCGGCAGCTTAAAATATATTCTGACACCTTGGTAATATTATCCATCACTGACGTCATCAGAGCTGCCATAAATTCCCTGGGATAATAATATTTCAAATATGCTGTCTGATATGCCACCACTGCGTAGCAGGCTGCATGGGACTTGTTAAACGCATATTTCGCAAAATCGATCATTTCGTCATAGATATGGTTGGCTGTTTTCTCACTGATTCCATTGTTAATACAGCCCTTTACCCCTTCTTCCTCATTTCCGTAGACAAAATTCTTACGCTCCTTTTCCATAACAGCAGCCTTTTTCTTTGACATGGCACGGCGCACCAGATCGCTTCGTCCCATGGTGTAGCCTGCCAGATCCCGCACAATCTGCATTACCTGCTATAGTGATAGGTAACCCTTTGAAGTAATCGCCAGGTTTTCCCCCACTCCACACCGTGCATGCTAGTTTCCCAGCACACGGCGTTCCATCGTTGTAACTTTTATTCGTTCTATTTGGATAACCTAAAATTTATTAATAAGTATTTTATATTTAGTTCGTCAAACTTGAATTTACTCAGCTGTTACGAATACCATAGTTAATTAGCTTACTTGCTATTTGCCCTTTTCTTCACTCTGTAAATCAGCACAATAATCGTATGCACGATAAGTACAACAACCGATATTGCCACACATTGTTCCAGAAGTTACATCACCATTCACTGAGAGAAAGGCAAAGGGAATACAATATGCAATCAACAGCAAAGCTCTAATAATCCAAGTCTTTTTCATACAATCACTCCTTTGTCAAATTCAAGTTTGTTTATATGTTTATTATAGCATTTACATGAACTGCAAAGGAAGAGTTCCAAATATTACTTATTAAATCTTCAAGGTTTATTCATATTTATAACTAAGAGTAAGGCTCTTTTTCTCTTTCACAATTATGGGCAGCTCTAGGAGTTCCCTTAACTTGTTAAGTTTTTGGATTTCTGGTGATTTTAATTTTAGTATTTTCAAGTATTGTTTTACAATTTCTAGGTTTGTAGCATGTATCAATTTATGAACATCTTTATCTACGAGGATAAGATTTGAATATTCATCAGTACCGCCTTTGTTTTTGGCTACTTTATGGTGGCAATGTATATCTTCCAGGCATTGAAATTCTTTGCCTGTAATATAGCATTTACCCCATTGAGCACTATACAGAGATATTCGGTTGTCATAGTATTCTATACTGCCACTAGCCAATTTTTGATTCATAAGTTGGTACATAAGATTACAGTTGATAGCCAATTTATCATGTATAATCGCTCTGCCCTCCACAGTGTATGGACATATTCTGCGATTAAATGCCATTGGATTTTTAAACTGTATGTAATAGATAGGATATATAGGTTCTCTTGTTCCTGCTATATATCTAAGCGACTTCGACTTCCCAAATCGTTGTTGCTCTAACAGCGTAAGCGTTCTGCCTTCCTTTCGTAGAGCATTACCGCTTTGCGTATTTAGTCTATTATACATAATTCTGTAGGTTCGTTGTTGAATCTTATTCAAGTCACTTGCTACATTAGTTGCTATTCTATAATAGTTCTGGATTCCCAGTACCATCGAATTATAGATTACAACTTCTTTTGCACCTTGGTCTGAATCTTTGTATTTGCAAAATACTTTTACTTGATTTGCTAATTTATCACTTTTGTCCTTGAGCGCTTTTGGACTTATATGTGAATCTACAACATACTTTGAGTTCTTTTTCTTCTTGTGAACTTTTATACTGAACCCTAAAAATTCCATCGGTCTTACCCTTGTGTTAACTATGCGTGTTTTCTCTTGAGATATATCCAATCTTAGTCTATCCTTCAACCATTTCTCTATAGCTATTTTGGTTTTCTCTGCATCCCTTTTGGTTTTGCAGAAGATTCTAAAATCGTCAGCGTATCTCACAATCCACATCTCTTTGAGTTTTGTGGATTCACGCATTGCTCTATAGCCATGACTTCTATCTACAGTACCGTTTGTTTGCGGTCTTTGTCGATAATTGTCTGTCACTTTACTATATTGCCATTGACTTTCAACCCATCGGTCTAACTCATTGAGTACAATGTTGGCCAGTAGCGGTGATAAGATGCCACCTTGCGGTGTTCCTTTTTCTGGTTTGACAAGGGTGCCTTCTGGCATTTTAATAGGAGCTTTCAGTATTCTTTTGATTACATAGATTAACTCTTTATCACGTATTCCCAATGTCCATATCTGCTTTATAAGCTTGCTATGGTCTACATTATCGAAGAATCCTTTTATGTCAAATTCAATAACATAGTGTAGGTTGGACATCTGCAACAATCTGTATGTTCTCGCTATTGCATGTTCTACAGATCGGTTAGGACGAAATCCGTAGCTATTTTCAGAGAATTTAGCCTCACAGATTGGTTCCATTACCTGTTTGATACATTGCTGTATAAGTCTGTCCCAAATACACGGTATCCCAAGGGGTCTTGTTTTTCCGTTTGGTTTTGGAATTTCCTTCCTTCGCACAGCTTTTGGTCTGTATCCATGTTGGCTTCCTCTTAGGATAAATCTTACTTTGTCAACCACATCCTGTGGCTCCATCTTAGCAATATCTTTGATGGACAAACCATCTGTACCTAGGGTATTGCTACCACCGTTGGTTTTGATATTCCTATATGCGAGTAATATATTATCTTCATCAAGGATGATATCCATTAAATTGTGAAATTCTGAGCCCTTTATGCTTTCGTTATAAAGTTCATCGAAGACACTCTGCATATCATAGTATTCATTGTGTCTTAAGCTATCAACGCACTTTCTCTTGTCTTTAGGCATAGGGTTCTCACTTCCTTTCACTTAAGATTGAAAGTGAGCCTTTTTAGTCATACACAGAATCCCTATTGTATCTAAATGAACGAATAAATAACACTGTCGTGGTTTGTTAATAAAAGTTACAACGACTTGTGCCCATTCCTCCATACTCATTACAAGCATTTCATTGGTTCGAACACTACTTTTCAGCTTAAGTTCAACTGCTTATTATTCTTCGACAGTTTATATCTAGCAGATACCTTAAACCTTTCCTCGTTCCACAATTTCTATCTGTACATGGTTTCCTTAGGTGCTCAATATAGACCTGTTAGCTTGAATATGCCCGCCATCCGAAGATTTCGCATATTATGGTATTTCATAACCAAGATTCTTACTTTACCACACTAACGCCGTTGGGACGGTCCCTTATGTTTCCACAAGGTCGTATCTAGGTCCTTTAAATTCTCGAGTTCGTCAGTCGTTATGACATACTCACCATAGAAACTTTATAGACTTCCGACATATCACAAACCATATCTCATACTTTAATCTTTCATGGCAGGTGGGCTCTAGCCACTTTTGTACCAACCTTACTTGATTATTTCTTTGACTTAGGTCTGCTTCTGCCGACTTCACCGAGCTTCTAACACCTAATGTTTCCATTTATGATGCTAGTCGGAGTATGAAAGAGTAAGTTTCAAAGCGTTACCTTATCATTCCTTACTTCGAAATTGCAGTTCTCCGTAATTCATTTCAGTGCTTTCGCACTTAATTTGAACAACGTGCCTAGCCTTTATTTATTTAAACTAGGAACGAGTCGCACCCTGATACACAATACACCCGTAGGTAGGCCCCAGAATAGATTCCAGCTGCGGACAGTCATAGGTAATCGATGAGCGATCATTTTTTCCCTTGAGATATCGGGGAATGAAATCCATAGGTCCCGGACGATACAGAGAAATTCCCGCAATGACATCCTCCAGATTTTCCGGCTTCAGCTCTTTCATAAAGCTTTTCATTCCAGAACTTTCCAGCTGAAAGATTCCATCACATTTTCCCGTGCCAATGGATGCCAGAACGTTCTTATCATTATAATCAATTGTTTCCATGTCCAGGTGAATGCCATATCCTCTCTCCACCTGCTCTGCCGCATTCTGAATCACAGTCAGAGTTCGGAGACCCAAAAAATAGTGATAGGTAACGAACACCGTCAGCATTATCTGTTACGGGTCGTTTTCCCCCACTTCACACCGTGCATGCGGCTTTCACCGCACACGGCGTTCCATCAAGAATAGTAGTCTTCGGTAAACTACTTTCGGGTTATGTCAGAAGTTCTTTTGCTTAAAAAAACTTTGTATCACCTAATGTTATTACCTAGCCAATTAAGTTGTTCGCAAGGCTCATATTTCGTTTTGTATCCCACACCATCTATTATAACAAATGGATTATAGGCAATAATTCTAGTTATAGTACCATCGGTCTTGGTAATCTCAAATAATACTCCTTGACCCGCATATTCTGTATAAGAGTTGTCTTCTTTATAGATTACCACTTCGTGTAATATTTCCACTAAATCTTCAATTTCCTGCGAATCAAGTTCAGCTTTGGTATTAGGTGGATAAAGCTCTACTGTAACACTGGCTACTTCTTCAACCGTTAGGTTTTTATATGGATGTGAACCAGTTAAACTTTTTCCAATTAGGATGATACTTATTAAAACTATTATAATTGATATACTAATAAGTTTTTTATTTTTCATAGTCAATTTCTCCTTTCCAAGATTTATGCTTGGCTAGGTAATCAACTATTAGGTTTATTTAAGCAATACTATTTAATTTCTTGCGGTATTTCACAAGTTTTTTCATTGTTTTTTCTGACAAGTCCTCTGGTTCAGAATCATTATGAATGAGTGTGTGGCAGTACTCATGTACTGTTATAAGGTTTTTGACCTTATTTCTTTGGCTTCTAGGTAATTTCGGTTCAACATGGTGAAAATGTGCCTCATTGGGTTCAACATATCCCCCGCAAATCTTACATTTTCCCTTGTCTCTATTTTTATATCTGTAATTCCAATCCACATTCCTTTATATTCGACTGCTGGTATATGAGCTTTGTGTCCATAATGCAGTCCAATCAGGTTTGAGACTTGGTTCGCTTTGACCCATTTACCTCCATAACGTTTCAGCGATTTATATGCCGTATACTTTAGTAACCATGCATATCTCCTCACTACAACGTTGATTTGGTCACACATATGATAGTAATTGATAAGTCCAACAATAATTGAATTTACTCGCACAATGTTTTGGATTAGCCTTTCTCTATCCCATGTAGCGGTTTTCCTTACATAAAATAATTCTCGGCTTAAATCTTTCATTTTGCGGGCAAATCTTTCTTTGTCAGGAGAAACTCTATTAACCAGTGTCCCATTCTTGTTATACATCTTGATTTCTACACCAAGAAACTTGATTGGTCTGCTGCATACATTCGTTATCAGTGTTTTTTCGTCTGAAAGTTCCAGTTTTAAGGTTTCTTTAAGATACCTTTTCGCCTTATATTTCAATCGTTCAGCGGATTCCTTGCTATCCGTAAGAATAACCCAGTCATCTGCATATCTGATGAAGTAGCAGGTTTTCAGATTGCTATGATTTCTCATAGCGGTTAGTTCACCGTCTCTTCTTGAATGTTGTTTTTTCAGTCTCTTCCTTTCAAAATCACCTGTCATATAATTATCGAATCGATTTAGATAAATGTTGGCTAATAGCGGAGAAATGATACCACCTTGCGGTGTTCCAAGTTCGCTCTTTGCACATTCATCCATTACTCCTGCTCTAAGCATTTGTTTGATGATACTTAGTACCCTCTTGTCTCGGATTCCGATATTCCATAGGCTTTTAATCATTACATTGTGGTCAATGTTGTCAAAGAAACCTTTAATATCGCCCTCGACTGCCCATTAGCATTTGGATGTCCAGTTTATACGCTTGATTCTTGCTATTGCCATATCTGCAGACCTCATAGGTCTAAAACCATATGAGTGTTCAAAGAACTGTGCTTCTGCAATTGGTTCTATTATGTTTCTTACGCATTCCTGTATAATTCTATCGATAATCGTTGGTATTCCAAGCGGTCTTTTTTCGGACTTACCAGGTTTTGGTATCCATACTCTTCGCACCATTTCGGGGTTGTAATTATATAATCTACTTTTTACTTCCTCTAGAACTTCATCGTATCCTTTTTCAAGGTAATCACTCATTACTTTCTTGTCAACACCAGCAGTATTACTGCCTTTGTTTCCCTTGATTTTATGAATGGCTGATACTATGTTGGGTTCTGACGCAATAATTTCTAAGATACCTGTGAAATTACTTTGCTTTCTTTCTTCATAATTCTTCTTTGCCATCAGATAGACATTTTGTAAGAGTTCGTTGAGTTCCTTTTCAGTAGCAGGAACTTTATTAAGTTTTGTCCCCATAGGCAATCACCTCCTATGGTTAGTTCGTTTCGCTCAACGGCTACCTTAATAATTGAACATTCTTACATAACCCTATTCCTGACTATGCCCCTTCGCTCCACGGACATTACTCCGCTTCAACGCTACTACGGGCTGCTGCCACTCGAATTCACAAGTCATTTCCTACTTGTTAGAAGCTTTGACGCTTAAACATCTTAACATTTTCTTTCGAGTTTCAATTGTTCCATTGATTTTATCCTTTTATTATAGCAACTTAGCTGCCGTCTTTAACCCGTAAGCTATTCTTTCTTCCGTTAGCTGAATGGAATTAGAATGCATATCCTTTACTGGATACACACCGTATTCGCAATGGACAATACGAATACCGCAACTTAAATCCCTACAGGGATGACCCAACTTTCGTCGGGGTCGTTAAATTACGAGCCTTTCATACGACGGTTCCTGGTGAGTCAGCATATTGCATTTTACAGGACCCCCGATTTACTTTGCCTTCCTATAACTTACTACCATATTTTCAAGCGGGCGGGCTCTAGCCTCTTTTGAACCAACTTTACTCGTATGTTTCTTTTACTTAGATGACTTTTCAGCCGACTTTACCGAGCTTCATACCTTTCAGTTTTAAGACCGATTAGCACGTCGGAGTCTCAGGGATTAGAGTATCAGCATTTACTCTATAGTTGGGATTTCACCAACCTAATCAAATCAACAGTTAAGCAGAGTTCATTCTGCTCCGCTAACTTGTTTCCATTTCTGGAGTGTTTCGTTAGCGAACAATTCGCACATCCATCTTCAATAGCCCCAGCTCTTCCAGAGTTGTCATGGTAAACTGGGTGGTAATGGTTCCATCTGCCGCTCTGGATAAGGGAACAAACTCATCCATAGCCCGCTGACCAATTACCACGCCTGCCGCATGCATAGAGGTGTGTCTGGGAAGTCCCTCCAGGCGCATTGCCATATCAATCAGATACTTGACCTCATCATCCTGCTGATAGGCTTCCCGAAGCTCTGGATTTTGTTTCAATGCCTTCTCCAGAGTCATTCCCAGATCCGTTGGAATCATCTTTGCAATAGCATCGCAGCGGGCATAGGGCATATCCAGAACACGTCCTACATCCCGGACTACTCCCTTGGCTGCCATAGTACCAAAAGTAACAATCTGTACTACCTGATCCTTGCCGTATTTTTCCACCACATAATCAATAACCTCCTGCCTCCGTTCAAAGCAGAAATCTATATCAATATCCGGCATGGATACACGCTCTGGATTCAAAAAGCGTTCAAATAGAAGATCATAGCGAATGGGGTCAATGTTTGTAATTTCCAGACAATAGGCTACAATGCTTCCTGCTGCCGAACCACGCCCCGGCCCTACCATAATATTGTGGGATCTGGCAAAATGAATGAAATCCCACACAATCAGGAAATAGTCTACATATCCCATGTTATGAATGACATCAAGCTCATATTCCAGGCGCTTTTTTAAGGTTCCGTCATCCTTTGGATACCGTTTTGCCATGCCGTCCAGACACAGCTTGTTTAAATATCCCCAGGAATCATATCCCTCCGGTACTTCGTATTTGGGCAGCTTGGTTACGCCAAATTCAATTTCCACGTTGCAACGCTGCGCAATCTTGTGCGTATTATCAATCGCCTCCTGAGCATAGGGAAACAGTGCCCGCATTTCTTCCTCGGATTTGCAGTAATACTGTCCGCCTTCATAACGCATTCTGTTTTCATCCGTCACTCTTTTTCCCGTCTGGATACAAAGCAGAATGTCATGAGGAACCGCATCCTCTGCCAGAATGTAATGAATATCATTGGTTGCTACCAGATCGATTCCCAACTCCCGGCTCATGCGCAGAAGTCCCTGATTTACTGTTTTCTGCATGGGAATTCCATGATCCTGAAGCTCCAGGAAAAAATTTCCCTTTCCAAATATAGTTTCATAATGAAGGGCCGAACGGCACGCTTCTTCATACATCCCCCTTCCCAGATATCTCTGCACCTCGCCGGCCAGACAGGCCGACAGGGCAATCACGCCTTCATGGAAGGTTTCCAGAACCTCATAATCCACTCTGGGCTTATAGTAAAAGCCTTCCACATAGCCTTTTGACACAATCTTCATCAGATTGTGATATCCCTGATCATTCTCAGCCAGCAAAACCAGATGGTAATACCGATCCTCGCCACTTGCGGTCTCCCGATCAAAACGGGAGCCAGGAGATACATAGACCTCGCACCCAATAATGGGCTTGATTCCCACCTCTTTTGCTGCCCTGTAAAAATCAATCACACCGTACATGGCACCATGATCGGTAATTGCCAAACTGTCCATTCCCAGTTCCTTTGCACGGGCTGCCAGCTCCTTAATTTTACAGGAGCCGTCCAGCAGGCTGTACTCTGTATGGACATGCAAATGTGTAAATGCCACAGCTTTTCTTCCTTTCTATTTTATTTTCAGCGCTCTGCCTCGCATCCTGTTCGGCTGTCTTTTCAGCCGTTCTTTCCGCTTCTCTTTCGACTGTCTGCTCTTGACTAGCCTTCAGGCCGCTGCCCTTTTCTTTCAGCAGGGCTGTGATCCCTTTTATTGTAACAGTTCAGTCTTGCTTCTTCTTGTCCGGCTGAGCTGTTACCTTCATTATATCTGGAAATAAAGTTTTTTTCCACTGTTTCCAGAATGGACAAAGGGCAGGTATTTCTGATTTCCAGAAATCCTGCCCATTTTCATCTATCACTTCATAAACAATTTCGAGTGGGGATTACCGATTGCTCAAATACTGCTCGATCTCTGCAATCGCCTTCTCCTCATCACTTCCGTCTGCGCTGACAACCACGGTCTCTCCCACATCAAGTCCCAGTGTCATCATACCCATAATACTCTTGGCATTCACGCGCGCATTCTCGCTCTCTACATAAATCAGGCTGTCATACTGGCTTGCAATCTGCACCAGCATGGCCACCGGTCTTGCCTCAAGTCCGGATGCGAGTCCAATCGTAATTGCTTTCTTTACCATAATTATCCTCCTCATTTCTGAAAGCATGTATTATGCTTCATTGCCTGGATACTGCTCTCTTAGCTTTTGGGCCAGCTCTCCCAGCTTCCTGAGCCTGTGATTTACGCCGGATTTGCCAACCGGCGGATCCAGAGCCTCTCCAAGCTCTTTTAGTGTTGCTTCTGGCTTTAACAGGCGCAGCTGCGCAATCTCACTGAGATTTTCCGGCAGCTTGTCAAAGCCGATTTTGTCCCGGATGAAAGTAATATCCTTCATCTGTTTTACTGCAGCCGATACTGTCTTATTGATATTGGCTGTCTCACAATTGACCTGTCGATTTACGCTTCCGCGCATTTCCTTGAGAATCCGGATATTTTCCAGTTCCATTAAGGCCACAGGCGCTTCCATTACATTCAGGATGTCTACAATCTGGCTGCCCTCTTTAATATAAACCACATAGTACTTCTTTCTCTGTACAATCTTGGCGTCCAGACCAAATGCAAGAATCAATCCCTGAAGCTGAACTGCCTTGGCCTCAGCAGCGCAGACAATTTCAAAATGATAGAATTTCTCCGGATCGCTGATAGAACCGGAGGCCAGAAATGCTCCGCGGATAAAAGCCCGCTTGCAGCAGCTCTGCATAATTACCACATTCTGAGCCAGAGACAGATTTTCTTCAATCTCCCCATACCTGTCAATCAGCTTGGTGGCCTGAAGAACCCGCATTGCGTCTTCATGCCGGCTGACCCCTACCGTGTAGGTACGAAGCCGATGGCCTTCTGCCCCCTGGCGAATAGAAACATCAGTACTTATATTAAATGTTTTTTTCAATAATGTAAAGTACTTTCTTGCAACTGCCGCATTTTCCGTGCTGATTTTAATCCGATACCGATCGTTTTCCGATATCTGAATCCTGCCGCACAGACTGATAATCGCCGCAATTTCAGCAATCTGGCAGTGTCTGGCAGGACTAAGCTGCCGGGATAATTCCTCCTTAACTCTTGAAGAAAATGACATTTCCCACCTCAGATGCTTATTTTTTTCGTATTCTGTCCTTCTCAATATCCCTGTGCTCCAGCTTCAGCCCCAGCTCCCTGTGTCCGCTTAAATACTGGTAAACGGCCTCTGCAACCGTCACAGAGCGGTGTTTTCCGCCGGTACATCCAATGGCAATGACCAGCTGATTCTTTCCCTCCTGAACATAATTGGGAATCAGAAACTCCAGCATATCATACAGCTTTCCCAAAAAGAGCTCTGCCGTTCCTCCCTGATGGACATAGGCCTGCACCTCTGCTTCCTGCCCTGTGTGACTTCTCAGACTTTCCTCATAATAAGGGTTGGGCAGAAATCTCACATCAAATACCAAATCTGCATCCACTGGAATCCCATATTTAAAACCAAAGGACAGCACAGTTACAAACAGATTCTGATAATTCTGGTTATCAACAAATATTTTCTCCAGTTCCTGGCGCAGCTCCCTGGTAAGAAGCTGACTGGTATCAATAATAATATCCGCTTCTTTCTTTAAAAAATCCAGCCGGCTGCGTTCTGTCTGAATTCCAGTATCTACACGGCCCTTCCCTGCCAGAGGATGAGAACGACGGGTTTCCTTATAACGCTTAATCAAAGTTTCATCGCTGCAGTCCAGAAACAGCACCTCGCAGGGAAGGGAACCTGATTTCCACTGTTCCAGAATCTGCCGGAACCGGGGAAGATCCTCTCCGCTGCGAATATCGATTCCCAGAGCCACTTTCTCATGTGCGGATGACTGCCGCATAGCCAGATCAGCAAACGGCTCCATCAGAGGAATCGGCAGATTATCTACACAATAAAATCCCAGGTCCTCCAGTATTTTCAGGGCAATGGTTTTTCCTGCGCCGGACATGCCCGTTACAATGACCAGCTTCATGGCTTTCTCCTCCGTTTTAGAATTCTCCCAGAAGCTTTACCTCCAGCTCCAGCTCCACGCCGGAATTCTGGAAAACCCGCTCCTTCACCTGGCGGCACAGCTCCACAATATCCGCTGCCGTAGCGCCGCCCCGATTAATCACAAATCCACAATGCTTTTCTGATACCTGAGCGCCGCCTACTCCAAATCCCCGCAGGCCGGCCTCATCAATCAGCTTTCCTGCAAAATATCCCGCAGGCCGTTTAAAAGTACTGCCCGCGCTGGGGTACTCCAGGGGCTGCTTTTCCCGTCTCCGTCCTGCATAGTCCTGCATCTGGCTCCGTATTTCCTCCTGGCTGCCCATCTCCAGCAAAAGCTCTGCCTCCAAAATTATATAGCCTCGGGAAAGAATGCAGCTGGTCCGATATCCCAGCTCCAGCTCCGACGCATCCAGAATTTTCACCTGACCGTCCCCTGTCATAACCCGGACCCGCGTCAGAACCTGACACATTTCCCCGCCATAAGCGCCTGCATTCATCACCACAGCGCCTCCAATGGTGCCAGGAATTCCTGATGCAAACTCCAGTCCTGTCAGAGATGCTGCAAGGGCCTGTTTTGCCACTGTATAAAGCAGAGCGCCTGCGCCTGCCCGAATGGTCTGTCCTGTAATCTCAACCTGATTCCAGTTTTTTCCCAGAACAATCATTACACCGTGAAATCCCTTATCTCCTACCAGAAGATTGCTTCCATTTCCCAGAATATACCACGGAACCTGCTGATCCCTGCAAAGGCGGATTATCTCCGCCAGCTGCCCCTCTGTATCCGGCTCCACCAGCCAGTCAGCCGCTCCTCCTGCACGGAAGGTAGTGCGGCGGCTCATAGGCTCATTCTCATGCACCTGCTCTTCCGTCAAAATCCGGCAAAGTTTTTCTGTAAAATTCTTCATCTGACTCCTCATTTACTTCCTGATTTTCCCGGCAGAACCGGAAATTTTCTTTTAAATCTGAGGTCTTCCCAGATTTGCCTGTACACGATTGTACAGTTCCTTGGCTGCATTATAGCCCATCTTCTTCTGGCGATAGTTGACAGCCGCAGACTCTACGATAATTGCCAGGTTCCGGCCCGGACGGATGGGAATATTGTGGCAGACAACCTTATTGCCCAAAAATTCCGTATACTGATCCTCCAGTCCCAGACGATCGTATTCCTTATCCTTATCCCAGTCCTCCAGCTTAATTACCATGTCAATATTCTGAGTATCCTTCACGCTTTCTACACCAAACAGCGCTTTTACATCAATAATGCCGATTCCTCGCAGCTCAATAAAATGCTTGGTAATATCCGGCGCGCTTCCCACCAGAGTCTCATCGCTGACCTTGCGGATCTCCACAACATCATCTGTAACCAGGCGGTGTCCACGCTTAATCAGCTCCAAAGCAGCCTCACTTTTTCCAATACCGCTCTCGCCCATAATCAAAACGCCCTCACCAAATACGTCTACCAGCACACCGTGAATGCTGATACAGGGCGCCATCTTTACCTTCAGCCAGCGAATCACCTCTGCCATCAAATCAGATGTGCTCTTGTCGGAAACCATACAGGGAACCTGATAGTGAAGACAGAGATCCTTCATATCTTCATCAGGCATCTGGGAGCGGCTGTAGAGCACACAGGGAATTTCGCTGGATAACAGTCTTTCATACATGGCAATCTTCCTGTCCCTGGGCAGCGTCTTAATATACTCCTGCTCCACAAAACCAATAATCTGTACTCTTTCCCGATCAAAATGATCGAAGAAACCTGCCAGCTGCAGCGCCGGACGGTTTACATCTGGATGAGACAGCACAACCTTGTCTGTATCAATTTCCGGAAGAATATTTTTCAGATTCATCTTATTAATCAATTCTGTAATCGTAACTCCGTACATCGCTTCCACTCCTTTTCCTCTATGTCCTAACATTCTTTCATACTATCATATCCGCGGGGAAATGTCATCCACAATCACGGTATCCCCTTTTTCTTTCCTGCGGAAAAACTGGTACACACTTTCCGCTGCTGCCCGGTTCATACCAGGCACCTGGCAAAGCTCCTCAACCGAGGCCTCCCTCACCGCGTCCAGAGACTGAAAGCTTCGCATCAGCGCCTTTCTCCTCGTATCCCCAATTCCCGGAATCTCATCCAGAATCGACCTCACCTGGCTTTTGCTTCTCAGACTGCGGTGATACTCAATTGCAAACCTATGGGCCTCATCCTGAATTCTGGTAATCAGACGAAAGCCCTCTGAATGGCGGTCAATGGGAATCTCGACATTCTGATAATAGAGCCCTCTTGTTCTATGGCTGTCATCCTTAACCATGCCGCAAACCGGAATCGAAAGCCCCAGCTGCTCCATCACCTCCAGAGCAATATTCACCTGACCCTTTCCGCCATCCATCATCAGAAGATCCGGAAATCTGGTAAAGCTTCCAAACTCTTTTTCCACTCCCTGATTTTTCAGCTGTTTCTGTTCCTCCATACCATGAGTAAACCGTCTGGTAAGCACCTCCTTCATAGAAGCATAATCATTGGGCCCTGTTACCGTCTTAATGCGGAATTTTCGGTAATCGCTGCGCTTTGGCCTTCCATTTTCAAAGACCACCATAGAGCCTACAGATTCATATCCGGAAATATTGGAAATATCAAAGGCCTCCATTCTGCGGACATTCTCCAGCCCCAGCCACTGAGCCACCTGATTCATAGCTCCTATGGTCCGCATCTCTTCCCGTTTATTCCTTTCATTGTCCTGAATCAGCACAAGAGCCGCATTCTTCTCCGCCAGCTCCACCAGCCGCTCCTTATCGCCTTTCTTCGGAACCGTAATGCGAACCTTCTGACCCTTTCTGGCGCTGAGCCACTGGCCAATCAGCTCCATATCCTCCAGCTCATACTGCACCCACAGCTCCTTGGGCAAAAATGGAGTTCCTGCATAAAACTGCTTTACAAAGCTGGAAAGAATCTGCCCCCTTGTCTCCGCAGTTGCCACAGACATACGGAAATGATCCCGTCCAATCAGCTTTCCTTCCCGGACAAAGAATACCTGAACTACTGCGTCCATATCATCCCGGGCCATAGCAATAATATCCCGATCCTCCATATTGCTGCTGGTAATCTTCTGCTTCTGAGCCACCTTCTTCACACTGCTTAGCAAATCCCGGTACTCGATGGCCTTTTCAAAATCCATAGCATCGGAAGCTGCTTTCATTTTTTCTTCCAGATTTTTTAAAACACCGTCATAACGGCCATTTAAAAACTCCAAAACCTGTCTGATATTTTCTCCGTACTCTTCTTTAGAAATATATCCCTGACAGGGGGCATCGCACTGTTTAATGTGATAATTCAGACAAGGGCGCTCTTTTCCCGTATCTCGGGGCAGATTCCTGCTGCAGGTTCTGATTTTATACAGCTTGTGTATCAAATCAATGGTATCCTTCACCGCCCCAGCACTGGTATAGGGGCCAAAATATCGGTTTTTATCCTTTTTCATGGTTCTTGCAAGCATCACCCGTGGGAAATCCTCCCCAACAGTTACCTTAATATACGGATATGCCTTGTCATCCTTCAGCATGGTATTATATCGGGGCTGATGCTCCTTGATCAGATTACATTCCAGAACCAGAGCCTCCATCTCCGAATCTGTCACAATGTACTCAAACCGGGCAATCCGTGAAACCATCTGCTCAATCTTCGCACTCTTATTGCGGCTGCTCTGAAAATACTGCCGCACCCGGTTTTTCAGGCTGACAGCCTTTCCCACATAAATAATCTCGTCCTTAGCGTCGTGCATCAGATAAACCCCAGGCTGAGACGGCAGCTTCTTCAGTTCATCCTCTATATTAAACATTTTTCCGTCCCTTTCTCCTATCTAAGCCGTTTTCCGTCAAACCGGTTCTGGAGGGTCAGAAATCTTCCAATCGCTTGGACCTGTTCTGGAATCGTACCTGTTTCCGGCTTCATATCAAGCACCAGATAAAGACTGTCCAAATCCCTTTGCTTTGCCGTCCGTGCCATGGCAGAAAGACACTCCATCCGCTCCTCATAAGTATCTGCATCCAGAAATTTAAGAAATGCCGGGCTTGGTTCGTACAACCTCTGCACCGGTTCCTGGGGCCTGACCTCTTCCTCAAATCTGCTTGTGGAATTAGCTCTGATACTGGTTTTTTGCGATTCGTCAGTTCCGGTTGCCAGCTCCACTCGCTCAAACCGGTATTCCTGAGTCACTTCCGGGTATTTTTCCCGATCTACAGCGCTTACAAACATTTCATAAGGCCTTACATAAACACCAAAATCCCCATAAAGAGCCTGATAAACCACCATCCTCTCTCCCGTCTCAGAATGGATTGCCACTGCCAGAATCTGATATAATTTATTTTTAAAATGTCGATAAAATTCTCCAGGATACACCTGTCTCTCCATTTGATTTCCTCACTCTCTGCCTCTTCTGATCTGTTACTACAAAATTATAGCACAAATAAGAAGAAAAGGGTATCAGCGAACTGCACTGATACCCTTCTGAGCATAAAACCGACTGCCTCCTGCAGCTATCCTATTCTGCGGCTTCTGTTTCCTGCACCTCAAAGGATGATTCTATGGTTTCTCCCATGGTTTCTCCCATGGTTTCTCCCATGGTTTCTCCCACAGCTTCCGTTTCTGCCGCTGTTGTCTCCTCTGCAAAAGTCGTTTCCGGCAGAGCTGCCCGGGACTGAACAATCTGCTCCTGTTCTGCCTTTGCCTCCTCTGGTGTCAGAAGTCCATCCCAGTCATAGGTACAGGCTGCATCCCACAAAAGCCATTCATCATATCCGCAATCATAAACCGCCTGAATCTGACTGCGAACCTCCGGCCCTCCATAAGGAATATGATTTGTCAGCCAGCTGGCTGTAAAATCCTGAAGCCAGGGACGCACCACAGCAATGTGCTCTCCGTTCTTTCCGGCAAAGTAAAGCTCCTTTCTGGAATCCATCAGCGCCGCGCAGATTGTCTCATAGGGCTGCATATCCGGATGGGCAATTCCATAATTTCCATCTGCATAATGAGAAGGGTAAATCATAGGACTGATATAATCCAGATGCTTTGCCATCTCTCCGTAAATCTGTCCCACAGAATCTGCATTTACATCACTGTTGATAATGGCGCCAAATACATCTGCAGACACAAACAGTCCCTCTGCCTTCAGTCTTTCATAGGCATATTCCATAAATTCCAGAATAATTCCTGTTCGGGATCTGCCCTGCACATCGGCCTCGTCAAAAACAGCCTCCTTCATGCCCTTCTCCGTACAGAAGCGCACATAGTCAAATTGTACCTCCTCAAAGCCCAGCTTTCCTGCCTCAGCCGCGATTTCCACCAGATAATCCCAGGCCTCCTTCTTATAGGGATTGACCCAGGCATTGCCGTCCCTGTCCCGGAATACCGTTCCATCTGCCTTTTTGATGCACCAGTCCGGCCGAACATCTCCCAGCCAGGCATCACGAAAAGCCGGAATCCGGGCAATGGCATAAATCCCGTGCTCCTCCAGTTTCTCCATTAGCCCTTGAATATCCGAAATATAGGCCTTTGAAGAACCCAGTTCCTGTACCAGGGGAGATTCCATCTCACAGGCCACACGACCAAAATCATCCTTCAGATCAATCACAAGTGTGTTGGCCTCTGTCCGATCAAGCTCTGCAATCAGATTATCCACCATCGAGGGGGTTCCTGCCACATAGGCAGAAATATAAATTCCCTTCACCTGAACAGGATTTCTCTGCTGCTCCTTTTCCAATACAATTTCCTGTGTCTGCAGTTCCGGTTCCGTCTCTGCTTCCGCTTCCTCTGCCGTTTTTTCGCCCTCTTCCTGTGCCTTCGTTGTTCCATGCTCTACCACTACCGGCTCCGGAACAGTCGCCAGCTCTTTCACTGCCTCCAGCTTTCCACAGCCAGATATCAGCCCAACCTGAAGAGCCAGAAGCAAAAAAAGCCTTGCATAGCTGCTTTTCATCATACTCCAGTCCTTTTGTCCTTTGTGTTATCGGGTTGACAAGTTCCTTTCTGCTTAGTATATCACAAAATCCTAAAATAATCAAAATTCCGGGTGCATTTTAAAGCCGTCTGTGATACAATGAGGGGCAGTGAAAGGGGCAAGAAAATATATGAAAATAGGATTTGATAACCAAAAATATCTGAAAATGCAGTCCGAACATATTCGGGAACGAATCAACCAGTTCGGAGATAAATTATATCTGGAATTCGGCGGAAAGCTGTTTGATGACTATCACGCCTCCAGAGTCCTTCCGGGCTTTGCCCCGGACAGCAAGCTGCAAATGCTGCTTCAGCTTGCAGACCAGGCCGAGATCGTTATTGCCATCAATGCCGCTGACATTGAAAAAAATAAAATCCGCCACGATCTGGGCATCACCTACGATGTGGATGTTCTCCGCCTGATTCAGGAATTCCGCGATAAAGGACTTTATGTAGGAAGCGTTGTGATCACCCGCTACACCGGGCAGCCCTCTGCAGATCTGTTCCGCACCAAGCTTCAGAACCTGGGCATTCAGGTTTACCGCCACTATCCCATCGAAGGCTATCCCAACGACATTGCTCACATTGTCAGCGATGAAGGCTACGGAAAAAATGAATATATCGAAACCACAAAGCCATTAGTCATTATCACCGCACCAGGCCCAGGAAGCGGAAAAATGGCCACCTGTCTTTCCCAGCTTTACCACGAAAACAAGCGGGGCATCAAGGCCGGATATGCCAAATTTGAAACCTTCCCTATCTGGAATATTCCCTTAAAGCATCCGGTAAACCTTGCCTATGAGGCAGCTACTGCAGACTTAAACGACGTCAACATGATCGATCCCTTCCATCTGGAAGCCTATGGCGTAACCACTGTCAACTACAACCGCGATGTGGAAATCTACCCTGTACTGTCTGCCATGTTTGAAGGAATCTACGGCTACTGTCCATACAAATCCCCCACTGACATGGGTGTGAATATGGCCGGAAACTGCATCATCGATGACGAGGCCTGCAAAGAGGCCTCCCGACAGGAGATTATCCGCCGTTACTATCAGGCGCTGAACCGCCTTGCCAAAGACAAAGGCTCCAAAGATGAGGTTTACAAAATCGAGCTTTTGATGAAGCAGGCAAAGATCACCACCAGTATGCGCGCTGTTGTATCCGTAGCCAATGAATTATCCGCTAAAAACGGTTCTCCGGCTGCCGCTCTGGAGCTGCCTGACGGAAAAATCGTAACCGGAAAAACCTCCGCTCTTCTGGGCGCTTCCGCTGCCGTTTTACTGAACGCAGTCAAAGAGCTTGGTGGAATCGCCGACAACATTCATCTGATTTCTCCTACCTTCATCGAACCGATTCAGGGACTGAAGGTCGGATATCTGGGAAGCAAAAACCCGCGGCTTCACACAGATGAGGTGCTGATTGCCCTTTCCATGTGTGCCGCCACGGATTCCAATGCACGGCTGGCCTTAGAACAGCTGCCTAAGCTTCGCGGCTGCCAGATTCATACCTCCGTAATGCTTTCCTCTGTGGATATTAAAATGTTCAACAAACTGGGACTGGAATTAACCTCCGAACCGATTTACGAAAAAAAGAAGCTGTATCGGTAAAACAAGAATAACCTAATCGCATTTTTATGAAATTGAATTTGCGGAATTAATTATACGTTATCAAAATTTACCGCCAGAAATGTATTAATGTCACAGCAATGTCACCACGGAAGATAAAAAAGTCCGGGAACCCGCATAAACACTGGGCTCCCGGATTTTTGCCATTATTCAAACTCAGGTGCGGATAGGATGATCTAGGTATTTTTCAGTACACATTTATGTTGTTTTGTATTCATATTCTCTGAATTTTATCTGATATTTTTCTCGTGCTAAATTATTAGAGCCAAGATAGAGCCATGAAACACTATTCTTTCTGCTTTAATTTCTCCAATATTAATAGCACATCCGGTTGTGTAGGCATAAACTTCACACCACGCTTTAACATTCCCAACACTTTTCTTGCTTTTTGTTCGATTACCTTTGCCGTATGTTCGCTGGTCAGCATCAAATGATTTTCGGCAATCGTGTACTCTCGTTCTATGTATTCTTCTGTAATCGGAAACATATCTTGTATCAAAAATACACTTTCTCGACTATCATCCAGTTTCACAATATGCAGAATATCACAAGGTTTTCTCGCCTGTTCCTTTTTCTCTATT
>OLRK01001048.1_pt1 | contig 26152 bp, 28 predicted proteins | sample 1672911 | NCBI WGS metagenome assembly OLRK01 (sample SAMEA3136736, study PRJEB25190) | human gut metagenome | biome: human gut; feature: human-associated habitat; material: faeces | place: Austria | collected 2013 | reverse complement strand
TCGGCTGCGACAGCAGCTACCGCGCCGCCAGCATCGTGCTGTACGGTGCGCCTTATGATTCCACCACCAGCTACCGCCCCGGTGCCCGGTTCGGCCCGGCCGCCATCCGGCACGAGAGCTATGGTCTGGAGACTTACAGCCCCTATCAGAACGCCGACCTGACCGACTTCGACATCTTCGACAGCGGCGACCTGGAGCTTTGCTTCGGCTCCAGCGAATCAGCGCTGGCCGACATCGAAGCCCGCGCCGAAGAGGTCCTGAAGGACGGCAAGTTCCCGCTCCTGCTGGGCGGCGAACATCTGGTCACGCTGGGGGCCGTGCGGGCCGCCGTGAAGAAGTACCCGGACCTGCACATCGTCCACTTCGACGCACACGCCGACCTGCGGGACGACTACCTCGGTGCCCGGCTCAGCCATGCCTGTGTCCTCCGCCGCTGCCACGAGCTGGTCGGCGACGGGCACATCCACCAGTTCTGCATCCGCAGCGGCGACCGCGCCGAGTTCGAGTTTGCAGCCCAGCACACCGAGATGCACAAGTTCGACTTCACCGGCCTTGCCGAATTGACCGAGCAGCTCTGTGCCAGCAAGGCCCCGGTCTACCTGACCATCGACCTCGACTGTCTGGACCCCTCCTGCTTCCCCGGCACCGGCACCCCCGAAGCGGGCGGCGTGAGCTTTTTGCAGCTGCTGGACGCCATCCGCACCGTGACCAGCGCAAACATCGTCGGTGCCGACCTCAACGAGCTGGCCCCCACGCTGGACACCACCGGTGTTTCCACGGCCACGGCCTGCAAAGTCCTGCGGGAGCTGCTGATCGCGCTCGACAAGGGCTGGCCCGGCTTCCAGGTCTGACGAAACCACGCGCAGGCGTTCGCTCTGCGCTGCGATACATGATAACAAAGGAGAAACCTACCATGAGCAAAGTTCTGATCATCGGCTGCGGCGGCGTGGCTTCCGTCGCCATCCACAAGTGCTGCCAGGTCCCCGAAGTGTTTACCGAGATCTGCATCGCCAGCCGCACCAAGTCCAAGTGCGACAAGCTCGCGGCTGAACTGGCCCCCAAGACTGCCACCCAGATCACCACCGCCCAGGTGGACGCCGACAAGGTGGACGAAGTGATCGCCCTCATCAAGAGCTACCAGCCCGACCTCGTGATGAACATCGCCCTGCCCTATCAGGATCTGACCATCATGGACGCCTGCCTGGCCTGCGGCGTCAACTACATGGACACCGCCAACTACGAGCCGGAGAACACGGACGACCCGGAGTGGCGCGCCATCTACGAGAAGCGCTGCAAGGAGGCCGGTTTCTCTGCCTACTTCGATTACAGCTGGCAGTGGGCCTATGCCAAAAAGTTTGAGGAAGCCGGCCTGACCGCGCTGCTGGGCAGCGGCTTCGATCCGGGTGTGACCCAGGCTTACTGCGCCTACGCCAAGAAGCACGAGTTCGACACCATCGACACCATCGACATCCTCGACTGCAACGGCGGCGACCACGGCTACGCCTTCGCCACCAACTTCAACCCGGAGATCAACCTGCGCGAGGTCTCGGCCCCCGGCAGCTACTGGGAGAACGGCCACTGGGTCGAGATCCCGGCCATGAGCATCAAGCGGGAGTACAACTTCGATCAAGTGGGCGAAAAGGATATGTACCTGCTCCACCACGAGGAGATCGAGTCTCTGGCCAAGAACATCCCGGAGGCCAAGCGCATCCGCTTCTTCATGACCTTCGGCCAGAGCTACCTCGACCACATGCGCTGCCTGGAGGACGTGGGGATGCTGTCCACCACGCCCATCGAATTCAACGGCCAGGAGATCGTGCCCATCCAGTTCCTCAAGGCCCTCCTGCCCGACCCCGCCAGCCTCGGCCCCCGCACCAAGGGCAAGACCAACATCGGCTGCATCTTCACCGGCAAGAAGGACGGCAAGGAAAAGACCTACTATATCTACAATGTCTGCGACCATCAGGAGTGCTACCGCGAGGTCGGCTCGCAGGCCATCAGCTACACCACCGGTGTGCCTGCCATGTGCGGTGCCCTCATGCTGCTGACCGGCAAGTGGACCACCAAGGGTGTCCACACGGTGGAAGAGTTCGATCCGGACCCGTATCTGGACGCTCTGGACAAGTACGGCCTGCCCCGTTCTGAGAGCCACGCCCCGGCTCTGGTGGACTGATGCGGCTGCGGGACACGCGCCCGCCCTTTGCCGGGCTGGCGAACCTCTCCGAGACCGCCCTGTCTGCCCTGCCCACCCCCTGCTATCTGCTGGACGAAGCCCAGCTGCGCCGCAACGGTGAACTTCTGCTGGGGGTGCAGCAGCGCACCGGCTGCAAGATCCTGCTGGCGCAGAAGGCGTTCTCGAACTTCGACCTCTATCCCCTGCTGGCGCCTTATCTGTCGGGCACCGAGGCCAGCGGCCTCTATGAGAGCCGCCTCGGCCGGGAAACGCTGCCCGACAAGGAGAACCACGTGTTCTGCGCTGCCTACCGGGCCGACGCGTTTGACGAACTTCTGCACTACGCCGACCACATCGTCTTCAACTCGCCCCGCCAGCTGGCCAGATTCGGCCCGGCAGCCAAAGCAGCGGGCAAGAGCGTCGGTCTGCGCATCAACCCGGAATGCTCGACCCAGGAAGGCCACGCGATCTACGACCCCTGCGCCCCCGGCAGCCGCCTGGGCACCACCCGTGCCCAGTGGGACGCCGCTGTGCAGGCAGACCCGGCCCTGCCGGGTCTGCTGGACGGCCTGCACTTCCACACCCTGTGTGAGCAGGATTCCGACGCGCTGGCCCTGACGCTGGCCGCCGTGGAAGACCGCTTCGGCGACCTGCTGCCCCGGATGCAGTGGCTGAACTTTGGCGGCGGACACCACATCACCCGCCCCGGCTATGACCTGCCCACGCTGGAGCGCTGCATCACCGAGACGCAGACGAAGTACGGCGTACAGGTCTATCTGGAGCCCGGCGAGGCCTGGGCGCTGAATGCAGGCTATCTCGTCACCACGGTGCTGGACACCCTGCGCAACGGCGATACCAGCCTTGCCATCTTGGATCTGTCTGCCGCCTGCCATACGCCGGACGTCATCGAGATGCCCTACCGCCCGCCCCTGCTGAACGCAGGCGACCCCGGCGAAAAGGCCGTCACCTTCCGGCTCGGCGGCCCGACCTGCCTGGCCGGGGATGTCATCGGCGATTATAGCTTCGACGCCCCCCTCACCGAAGGCGACCGTCTCCTCTTCGGGGATATGGCCATCTACACCACCTGCAAGAACAATACCTTCAACGGCATGCCCCTTCCGCCCATCTGGACGATGGACGCCGCCGGCACCTGCCGCGAGCTTGTAAAGTTCGGGTATGAGGATTTCAAGATGCGGGTTGGAAATACCAAAAAATAAAATATCCCGCATTCAAACGCGCCCCTTCCCTGTGGCAGACCACATCGGAAGGGGCGCTTGGTTTATGATGGAGCTCACATAACAAAAACACCCTTCCTCTCACGGAGACCCGCAAAAGGAAGGGTGTAGAACTCAAGTTCCTGTTGTCGCACCTATCACAGCATATTCGTACCAGAAAGGTCAACACAGGCTGTTACTCAGCACGGCATCTCAAGCACTTTTGAGCGTAGAGCTGTGATTAGCAGTTCTCAGCGAAGTACTTAATGGTACGGACCATCTGAGAGGTGTAGGAGTTCTCGTTGTCGTACCAGGACACGACCTGAACCTGATATGTGTCGTCGCAGCTACGCTAAATTTTCACACATTTTTTGTAGTCGTTCATAATTTCGAAACAACAGTTACAGTACTACAGCACACCGTTGGCGTACCAAAACCGGCTTGTTCGTACCACGATTATATCACGTTTTAGCGTCATTTGCAAGGTTTCCGTCAATTTCACATCCGGTCTGCATTTTTCTCATATTTGAAAGTCTATTTTCATGGAACACATAGTTCGGAGCGTCCGGGGCCCGGAGCTGCCGCCGGGGCGTTTGCTCTGCCCAGATACGCTCCTCTGATGTCTCTTTTGCTAAAATTTCACCGGACATGATTTTAGGCTATGGTGTGGGAAGCAATACTTTTGTTCGATATAAAACATGTATCAACTTATGAGCCGACAGTTACATATATAAGCACCCGCATATCAGCTCTTGGCAACACACCCGCACTTATTCATTTTCTCCTTCACCTTGTCCGGCACATCAATTAGCCCAAACCGATAAAACACCCCGTAGATGTATGTCACGCCTCGAATATCACCCAACGCTTTCGGACGGTCAACTACTGCTCCGACCTCTTTTACATTGCCCAGCGCCAGCAGCACCGAGCTCCACGCCAGACTTTTGCTGTTCTCTCGCCTGTCAATCCAGAGCTCTTTTGTGTATTCGCCACTTCTGCCTTTTCGTATTTCATAAGAGAATGGCAAGCCGGAATAGGTCTTAAAACGCACTTTTTGATAGATCAGAACCGTCTCCCACAGATGCTCCTCTGTCGGCGCTGCTCGCAGCTTCTTTACTGCCCTGTATCTTCGTTGCCGCTCTGCACCAACACTGATTTTCTCTTTGTCTGCTGTATTTGGGAAGTACACACCTTTTTTATATGGCAGATATGAGGTGACGGAGGCTTTGGAAAGTTCAAGGGTTGCTGCGGTTGATAGAATGGCGGTTTTGTAGTCCTGTGTTTCTCGGTACTCCTCAAAGGTATCTTGCACTTTCTCGGCCACATCCGATTCGTACACACCAGCCGTGATGAGAAGTTTCCGGACTTTGATAGGGTTCAGATTCAAGGTATCGGCGATGGCCTGCAAGGACATCTCAGAATTATAAAGTGCCACAGCACTTTCCATCTGTTCTTTCAAATTCTTCCCTGCATCGAGCTCCGGCTTCAACTTCTTCCGGCCGCCGCCAGGCTTCCGGGGTTTATACGCTCTTTTCTCTCCCATAATTATTCGTGCAGTTCCAGCGGCAGTCCATCCGGGTCGTGGAAGAAAGTCATCTTCTTGCCGGTGTAATCATCCACGCGGATTGGCTCACATTCAATCCCGACCTCTGCCAGCTCATTCACTGTCTGTTCCACGCTATCAACGCAGAACGCAAGGTGACGCAGCCCACAGGCCTCCGGGCGATTCACACGCTTCGGCGGGTTTTCCTCAGCGAAAATCTCCAGTTCCGTGTATTCATTGACACGCAGATCCAGCTTCCAATCCTTACGCTCCGGGCGGTAGTTTTCTCTGATGACAGAAAACCCCAGCTTGTTCACATAGAAGTTCTTTGCAGCTTCGTAGTCAGATACAATAATCGCAATATGATGAATTTCTGATAAATTCATTTTCGTACACTCCATTTCTTTTATTTCCGTCACAAACTATATAACCGCCTTCAAAATATGCCGTGCGAACTTCTGGAATTCAGTCCACACGGCATATTACTTTATTTCAGCTTTTCGAGAATCTCATCTGCCGTCATGCCGGATGCCAACAACTTTTTCAGCACGTCCTCTGCTTCAGCTTTCTTTGCCGATTCCGCTGCTTTGGTTTCAGCTTTGACCTTTTTAGCCTCAATTCTGGCGATTTCCTTGTCGATAGATTTCAGCTCAGCTTTCTTGGTTTTCAGGTCGGCTTTCAGCGCATCGATATTAGCGGTGATGGATTCGATTTCAGCAACAGCGGCTTCCTTTGCGGACTGCTTTTCGGCAATCTGTGCAGCAAAGTCAACGGCTGCTTTTACGGTCTTGGGCTTGTTCTTGCTTCCTTTGGGACGGGGCATAGTAGACACCTCCAATGTTTTTTGATGGCTTCAGTATAACACTCGTCTTTTATGTTCGCAAGAGGTGCAGTTTGTAGAATAAAAATATATTTTGATTGAAACAATAAATCGATTTGGAAATACGAATATTTGAGCCGTCCTTACAGCCAGAAAGCTTTTCTCTGTTCCTGAATCTCATCATACGGAAAACATTCGGCAGTACCCTCGATTTCTTTTAGATACTTCACGATTTGCTTTGCAAGTTCGATGCCCTGACGGCTGTGCCGCACACCGCCATCTTCTTTCTGTACAGTGTCCTCTAGGTTTCTTGCTGCCCACACTTGATCGTAGATTTCCAGCTGTGAGACAACTTTTCCGACACCGGAACAATAGGCGGATTCATTCCTCTCGGTTGAATAGCCGAGTGTGCTATGCAGCGAATATAGCTGCCACATAATAATGTCGGCATTCAGATCCATCGGCACATAGATCCTCACATTGTCGTCCGGGAGGATACCGCCATTTGACTTTGTCCTTCCGGTGAGGGCTTTGTCCATATCCTGTTTTGTTTCGTAGGGTGCTTTTCCTGCCAGCGACAGTTCATTGACGTATAGCACGTCCATCGGGATGGGATGGATATCTAATTTGTGGCGCATATAGAACACGCTCCTTATTGGGTAGCTTTTCTCATGAGCTCTACTACCGCATTATATTTTTGGGATTTTTTCGTTGTTAAACATAGGTAGCTAGCACTGAAGAATGTTTGAGTCAAGCAACAAAGGGTATAGCTTTTGCATTATATTTATAGAGAGACGTTCTGTTCACCTCACTGCCCTTTTCGTCGAACTCAACAAGTTCTGCTTTTGTAAGATGTCCTTTTGGGCTTGTCCAAAACTGGATGGCTCCATATTTTTTCTGTGAGCCAGTGTAATTATATTGTTTACACTTATTCCTTATTTCGCTTGACTCCAATACTTTTCCTGCTCCGGAATTATATAACTGAATAACTGCTGTATCGCTATGTAATTCGGGTTGCCAAAGACCGTGGCCATATTTAACTCTGTAAACCTTCATATCCGGGATTTCTGTCGTTTCTGTGAATCCGGCATATACCGCACCAGTATCACTGTGTTTCCGACCAGTATAGTATAATTCATCGTAAAGATCTGGATATTCTACGGTTGATTTTTGATTGCGTTCTTCTATTCTATCGCACTGCTTTGTAAGGATGCTGACAATAGTCTCAATTTGCTCGTCCGTGAGCCACACTTTATTATCCATTGTTTATCCTACTTATATCGATTTAAAGGTTTAAATATTATATAATATACTCCCTAATAGGACCTATCGGTTGAGCGTAATTCTTATCAAACAACACTAGATTCTTTCCTCCAGAATACCGTGTGCTTTTATATATTATTCCGATATATCCCTTTCTCTTAAAATACTGCGCCATCGTTTGGAACGGTGCATACATAACATCGCTGTCCACAGATTCGACTGGCTCAAATATATAGTCTGATAAGAGTTTACAATATGTATCAATCAAAAGTTTTTCCAAATCCTTTTTTACGGCGCTTCTTGTTCTGCAAGACGGGTTACGTACAGTAGCCTCCACAAGTTCATCCAGCTGTTCATACGTGCTATTATCTGCAACCGTCAAATCTACTACCTTTCGGTAATTAATACTATCACTAAGTTCAAACGGACAATACGAAAAGCGGTCACCTGCAGCAGCACAAATTTCAGCCTTAGTTGTCTCAACTACAGCTGCCTCATCCGTGCCGATTGCCAAATAAAGCCACTCTATACCTTCAGGGCTAAAACGATTTGATGAGTTTATATATTGTCTATCCGGAATAAACCGATTAAGCGTTGCAGTTTCTCCGCTTCTAAGAATCGCTGCACGTCCTAAGGTGAAATTACGCAACTGCATGAAAGTCGTATTAACTTCTCTTTGACATCCTGACAGTTCAAGATGGGAGTTAAACACTTTTAGAAAATTATATTGCAATGCTTTTTCTGTTTCATCATAATACAGCTGTTTACTTCTAAGGGCTTCTCTTAACTCTATCCAGTTATTTTGTATTGTCTGTACACAATTGCGACGATTTTCAAAATTGTTGTTATCCATGAAATATCGAACTGGGCTCATTTTACAAGGTCCTTTCAATCGTTGTTATTGCATGTCGACAAAAAATGTTTACCTCATTGTTTTAAATTGTCAGAAGAGATTCGCATTCATCCTGCATCGCAATCAGCATCAGCATCTGGTTGCAATGATAAGATGAACAGAAGAACCACAATTACAATCAGCAGGATTCCGCATCCTCGTTTCAGGTTTGCACTCAAACTCCGTAGCCTCTGCTCTTGATGGTCTCCACAACCTGAGACACATATTTCTGGCAGGTGTCGTGGTCAGGGGCTTCCACCATCACACGCACCACAGGCTCCGTGCCGGATTCACGAACCAGAATCCGGCCTGTATCCCCCAGTCCTTCGGCCACTTTCTTTACTGCTGTTTGCACAGCCTCATCGTTCTGTGCCGCTTTTTTATCCGTTACGCGAACATTCTCTAGCACCTGCGGATAAATTTTCAGCGCTGTTGCCAATTCGCTCATCGGCTTCTTCTTAGCCAGCATAACTTCCATCATTTTTAAACTCGTCAGGATACCATCACCCGTACTGGCGTACTTGGAGAAGATGATATGTCCACTCTGCTCGCCGCCGATACGACAGCCATTCTTGGCCATGTACTCATAAACATACTTATCGCCCACAGCGGTCTTAGCATAGCCGATACCTTGCTCATCGAAAGCCTTGTAGAGACCAAAGTTGGACATAACTGTGGTGACAACAGTATTATTTAACAGCTTACCACGTTCCTTCATGTAGCAACCGTAAATGTAAAGGATATGGTCGCCAGTGATAACATTGCCCTTTTCGTCCACGCACAGGCAGCGGTCGGCATCACCATCGTAAGCAAAACCAACATCCAAGCCCTTCTCCACAACAAACTTCTGAAGGCCCTCGATATGGGTTGAACCTGCATTGTTATTGATGTTTAGACCATTCGGATTATTATTGATGACATAGGTATCTGCGCCAAGCGCATCGAACACGGACTTTGCGATATTCCAGGAGCTACCATTGGCGCAATCCAAACCGACCTTGACACCCTTAAAGGAGTAGATGCCCAGCGAGATCAAGTAGCCCATGTAGCGGTTGCGACCTGCCACATAGTCCACAGTGCAGCCGATGTGCTCACGATGAGCAAAGGGCAACTCTGGCCAGTCCTTATCAAAGACATGGAGTTTGCCATCGATGTAGTCCTCCACCAGCAGCAGAGTTTCCTCAGGCATTTTCTCGCCGTAGCAGTCGATTAGCTTGATGCCATTGTCGTAGTACGGATTGTGACTGGCGGAGATCATAATGCCGCAATCAAAGTCATCCACGCGAGCGATGTACGCCACAGATGGAGTAGTGGTAACATGGAGCAAATAGGCATCTGCACCTGAAGCGGTCAGACCAGCCACAAGGCTGTACTCGAACATGTACGAGCTGCGGCGGGTATCCTTACCAATAACAATACGAGCAGGGTCGGTGTCACCGTTGCGCTCACGGAGAGCATTATAATACCAGCCTAAGAAGCGACCAACCTTATAGGCGTGATCCGCTGTTAATGTAATTCCGGCTTCTCCACGGAAGCCGTCGGTTCCAAAGTATTTTGACATTTTCGCTTTATCCCTCTATTTTTACTGTCTTTATCGGACATACTTTTATACATTGATAGCAGCGAATACATTCGCTTTCATCAATCTGTGGATACTCAAAGCCTTCCTCATCTTCCACCATGGAAATGGCTTCTTTGGGACAAATCGCATAGCAGGCAGTACACCCGCAACATTCTTCTTTTCTTTTATAAAGTATTGGTAGCTCTCTCATTGATTTTCTCCTGACAATCAAACACGAAACACAAAGAGTAGTCCATATTCTTCATTGTGTTTATGCTCTGCCCCCCCGATTACTCGGAGTACTTTTTTGATTGCTATCTTAGCTTTTCGTTTAACTTTCGTTATAAACGAAACCTTAATCGGAGCAGCATATTTTTGTTTGAGCTCTTCAAAGCTCATGTTTTGCATGTCATCAAAGAATGTATTTCTCTGCATTGGTCTAGCACATGATTTGTATTCTGCCGGATTGCCTCTCACACCATCTTTATAAGATACTTCTTTCAGCTTCATCCTACTGCTGATTTTCTCAAAAACATCTTTTCCTTTTTCGGTACGAATAAGCACTAAAGAAGTTCCCATGCCATCATTCATATCAGGAGCCACATCGTTAATGCCCCAGAAGTCAGCAATTGTCAGGTCAGACATCTTTACCTTTTTTGCCGCGCATTCATAGCAAGATGGTCTTAAACAGTAATCCCTCAAAAACATTTGCATATACGCATCTTTGTCTTTGGAAATATATAATTTCTTTGTCTCGTCATCTGGGATACTCTTACAAATTTCTTTCATTCCAAAATCTGTCCAGCTGTCATCCTTACAACGAAAATTAATGCCTTTCAGCTTTCCACCGTTCATCTGCTCTTGATATATTGCATACTTCTTCCATAAAGCTGGGGATGGTGCTCCATGGCAAATAACATCAACGCAAATAAGATTCTCGTACTCTTTGCCTAGGAAGCTTTTAAGACCATTTACCTGACATCCGGTTCCACTAAAAAGCACAAGCTTTCCTGATGACAAAGCTTCTTTAACGGACCTGTATGTATTTCCAACCTTCGCCTGCAAATACTTTGATCCACGCAGTTTCGTCAGTTGTTCCTTACTTGTGACGGAAATGAACCCGGCTGAGTAGCAATCCTCTGACATAGCAACACCATATACAACACCCTGCTTCTCCAGCACATTTTCTGCCAGAGAAGAAAACACTGCTCCGGAAGAACTACTCAATCTGACATCTTTATCCGTATTGTAACAGGCATAAACTTTCAACACACCCATCCTTGATATTCTCCTCTCCAGCTCAAATATCAAATGAATCCTATAAATCGCAATAACTTCGTTTGATTTTTAAGAATCTTTTGTCCAAAAAATATAATGGTAAAGCTAATAATCAAGGTCATCGCAAATCGCAGACTCCAATATAAATACCAATCGCAACTCTGTATGAATTTTCCAATTACTGTTAGCACTGCCATATGAACATAAAAAATCTCATACGAGCAATCACCAATTTTACATAGTAGCTTTACACTTCCACGTTGTGTGTCAAGTTGTTTGAGTATCCATCCGATTACTGCAGCAAATATAAGAAAGAGCCAACGGTGATTTGACTTGTATAGAACCCAACACTCATGCCAAACTTTCTCAACGCAAGTGCCTCTCCGCAACTGATTGTCCATGCAACCAAGACTTTCCAGCTACTACATTTCAATTTCAATCCGCATCTCACATTGATTCCCAGGTAATAAAATCCAAACCATGCTGAAAACAGCGTTTCATAAAGACGCGGCGAAGATCCAGTCGTAAGATTCCATACATATATGTACAGTAGATAGCATGGCGTAACCAGCCACAAAGAATTTTTAATTGTTTTACTTTCTTTTACAACATGAACAAGCCAAGGCGTAATAACCGTAAGTTGAATCAATACTACAATGTAGTAAAAAGGTGTGGCCGATTTTCCAACTACAAATCTGTAAATATATCCAATCCAGTTAATTGTTGTCCCTCTGCGGGCATCTTTTACCAGTGATATTCCACTATAAAGCAGTGACCATATTACAAAGGGTACGTACAGTCGCCCCCCCTCCCCCCGATTTAAAACCCACTCTTTATAGCTGAAATCCTTATTACAGATTTTTTCTACAGGAACAAAATACCCAGACATAAAGACAAATGTTGCTACTGCAAAGTTTATAATCTGGCGAAGAATAATAAATTCAGTATCATAGCTTCCTGTGTAATCAAATCCACCCAATGAATGAATGAATTAAAACAACTGCCAAGATACAAATGCCGCGGATGCTTTGCCAATACTCTCTTTTTCTTTCCATTTCATTATTTCCTTAGAATCTTTTTGATTGGTCCCATCACCAGCTGTTTCTCTTCGACATTCATTCCAAGGAAGTACATTGAGATTCCATATACCCCAGTATAAATAATCGCAAACATCCCAAGTTTAATGAGACCAGTAACATCAGCAAACTTCATAATAAGAATTCCAACAATGCAGGGCGCAATTAGTGCCGGAATAAATTTAGCAATCTCTTTCCAGAAGTAGAACATGTTCATACCAATCCGAGCTTGGTAATACCAATTCATAAAAATGATATTTCCAGCGACAAGAGAAATTGCTGTTCCGAGTGCTGCGCCAGCCGGTCCCATAATTTTGATTAGCGGAATGCTGATAAATACATTAGCAATCGCAATTGCCAAATATACAACGGCTCTTGCTTTATGCATGTTTTTTGCTCTTTGGATTTCAATTCCAAGATTCTGAATAAGTGGAACCGTAACTGGTGCAATAAGTAGTAGGGCAACCATATAGGAAACTGAATAGCCCGTGCCTGCCCAAATACTTATAAAAGCTTCACCAAAAAAAACGAACCCTGATAGAATCAAAAACAAAACCATGAATTGAATTCGTCCAACCTTTGTGAACAATCTTGTAAGCTCATTATTATCATCAGATTCAGCAACCATTCGGTTGACTTTCGGAACAAACACGTTTGAAATGGATGCTGAAAATTGCAAATACAACGTGTTAATTTGCCCACCAACACCATAGATTGCAACTGCAGTTGTACCAGCTAATCTTCCTAACAAAAATTTATCAACGCTCCAATTAATTTGGTCGATAATTTGATTGATAAAAATAAAAAATGTAAAAAACCACATTTCCTTTAAAAGACTAAGTTGTAATCGACTAAAAGAAAATTTAATTTTCAGAATTTTAAAGCAATAAAACATATTAGATAGCAACAACATAACCGTCAATATAGTTGTTATCGAAACCATTCCGATTGATCCGTACCCCATAATGAGTAGAGGCAAAGTCAAAAATGGACTAAAAATATTTTGAAGAAGAATGAGTGTTTTCTGAAAAATAAATTTTTCATGCGCTGTAATCGTGCAGTTGAAAACGCTATTAGGAAATGTCAATGCAAGATTAATAACAAGCAAATACATTAATATCCTTGCCGTGTTATATTCGCTCTCAGAAAGTCCATTGCCAAAAATATGCTCAATGTTTGCAACCATTACAATTCCACACAAAATACAAATAATTGAAATGGAACAAAATATAATGAGGAACATCCCATTCAGTTTTGCAATACCTTGATCATCATTTTTAGCTTTATATCGTGAATAGAATCTCAAGTATGAACTACCAAAGCCAAGACTTAATAAGCTCAAATAAGAAACAACTGAATATACTAGTTGATACAGTCCATATTCACTTTGTCCGAGAAGGCGTAGCATAATGGGCGTATATATGAGTCCAACAAGTATATTCACAAACTGACCCGCATATGACAGCACCACACCTATTCTTCGTTGGTTAGAAATCATCTTTTTTAATTTATTCCCCTCATTTACTTTCAGCGTGATTGATGTGTAACACTCTCTTTAAATATTCGTCTGTTTTTTTTCGCTCTCCATCAAGTAAAACGTCTGTTTTTTTGTTATCAATAATGCACCTTTTAGGGAACTGATTACAGCATTCGAGAGTAACTCCCAATTTATCAAACAAAGTATCAAATCTGCTTTGCATATTGATTTCATTCGAATTTCGTGGCACAAAATAAACCGGCTTGTGATACAGAATAGAAAATATGGTACCGTGGTAAGAATCCGTAATCACGCCTGCCGCATTACTAATCAAATACAAAAACTCTGATGGTCCTGACGTAAAATAGTCGCTCCCAGATTGCAGAGAAACCAAGCTCATGTTCATCGCTTCAGTAAACCTAATTACCTCTTCATTCTCGCCCTTTTGCCCAAGTGAGTAATATAAAATATAATTCTTTGGCAAGTCAAATTTTGGCTTCAAAGAATAATTATTCCAGAATTGGCTATCGAACATCAGTGTCGGATCAATTAGTGTTTGAATCGGCACATTCGTATACTTCCTTAAGATTTTTTCTGTTTTTGATTCTCTAACAGAAATTTCTTTAAATCCATGTAAATACCATCTATATAAAGCTTCCTTTTTCTTTGGAATGTCATCAGATGCAACACTAGGAGCATAAGAAATGCGTTTCTCTGACGGTGCAAATTTCAGGAAGAACGACCAATTAACATCTGACGAATATGGAGACCAAACCTGATCACTTCCAACTATAAAATAATCAAAAGTACTTAATCCCCTAGGAATTTTATATTTTCCAATGGTATCCCCATAGTATTTTACAAAACTATCATCAAACTTTTCAAAATTCTGGTGTCTCACCCCATTCACAATTTTGTAATGCCTCGGTTTCACTTGTGGAATTGTAAATGCATCAAACCCAAGCCTTTCAAGAATTGTTTGAACAGCGAGATTTTGTAACCGTTGTCCATAGTTGTCACCATATGTAAAAGTTAGAATTCCAACCTTTTTCATTGCTCAGGCCCACCTTTTTTCTCGTTCGACCATACCAAAAACACTTGCACAAAACAACATAATAATTCCCACTGTATTAATCGTTATTACTTGAGTATAAAATAGCATAAGGAGAAGAAATAAAGCCACGCATAACTTATCAAATCTTTGATTACTCTTGCCGCATATGATTCTAGCGAAATTCACAACTACGACCAAAAACACACAAGTAGTAAAAAACAATCCACTTAAACACAAGAAAGCACCCAAATCTGCTTGTCCAAAATGGCGAAATCCGAGTGCTTCTCCTGCATGCCATGTATAGGCCCCCATACCATAGCCGAGCTTTAACGCCTCGTACCGTTTGAAAGCATATATAACCATATATATTCTATCAGCACTACCATAACCGAGAACGGCATCTGTTTTCATTGCTTGAATAAAGAGTTCAATGGCATAACCAAAATTTTTATGCACGGCGTCATTTACAGATGGAATCATCACATATATACCCACGCAAAGCAGCAAAAGAAGAGTTATAGACGAAACGATTTTAAAAACATTCTTGTTTATTTTTCTATGCAGAAAATCCAAGCGGCCAGTAATATATAAATAGTACACAATAAATGCTGGCAACTCAACGTAAACAATCTTATTATCGTTAAATGCAGAAATGACAATCGAAAGCGCAATCAAGAAAACAATATATAAAGATAAGCCCATCCTTCTCTTCTGACTGATGCAACCATAATCAAGAACATAAAGATTCATCAAAATCACTAAGCAGGCAAAAAGACCAAACTGCGGTGTCGCCGAATATCCCATCAGTCCACATATTAAATCCTCCCGCATAGGATTTGTCCATGTCGATACACCTGTTAAAAAGCCGTCTACCTTTACTTGAACGCAGGCAACTGCCATGTTAATTATACCATAGATGTTAATTATCCAAAACGATTTATTAATAACTTGTTTGATAAAATCATAGTTATATTCAAACATATACGAAAAGTAGATCGTCGGAATTAACACATATACAATAGCGAGATAATTGGAGAAAAAAACGTCCGCATGGTAGTCATATCCAAGTCGGGCACTTGCATAACCTATTAATAAAACAATGAGCAAGCTCCATACATTTTTTAACACAATTTTATATATTTTCCCAGTTATTATGACATCCAGCGCAAATCTAATCATTATAAGGGAGCATATAATTTTTATTCCTTCACCAGATATATTTAAGAAATTGAAAATTGCAACCTGCAAAAACAAAAGTAGCACAATGATTGTATCAGCCAATTTAGTTATTTTTATTTGCATCAACTCGTTTCCTCTCTCTGAAAGATTTTATCATATTACAGCATTGATGTATATTACTTAGCAACCAGTAACGATGAATCCTTGATACACTAATATTATGTGGCAGATTGCACTTGCCACACGGAACTAAGAGAGCAATTTCATCGTTTGTTTCGTAATTTGTACAATAGCCTCCATCACACGCCTCTAGTAACATTCGAAATTCAATCGGATTTCTCATAAGATTGATTAGTTCTTCTACGTCATTAAAAATCAATCCGCTCTTTTCTTTTTTCACACACTGAGCTATATTTCCCGAATCAAAGTATGTTAAAATTCTGGCACCGGAACATCTCATTTCATAATATGTATAACTATATGTTTCTTGACACTTAGACCACAAAAATGCAACATCAATTTTATTGTTTATTGCTGCAACTGACATTGCCTTATCGCCCTGAACCGAGGAGTTCACAAATACATTCTTTACCTTAAGAGTAGTCAAATTAGACATTCCAAGGTAATAAAATTCATAGTTCGGATTATCTTGAAAGATTTCCAAAATCCTTGTCCACTCAGAAATCCCCTTATGTTCAAAGGCACCTCCGGCATATGCAATTCTTAAGGGTACACTCATTTTTTTACTATTTCTCATATTCCACAATTTAAGATGTCCTCGAATTTGAATACGGTTATCCCAATTTGGATATGAGATTAAAATATTTTGTTTGACATTATCCGAGGGTGCAATAATCGTCTCGATCTTGTCATCAATGCAGAAATAAAAATCTCTAATCTTCTTTTGGCTGATTTTGGCCTTTTCGTAGTAACAACAGTTCTGGCAAACATCGCGACTTCTCACAAAATTCTTACAGCACTCGACTCTATTCTTTAATAAAATCGGTGATTCGGGACATACTGATGTATAATCGTGCAACCACAAAATGACAGGCAAGTCTACCAAATTCAGAAAATCAAGCAACATGTCATAATTATGATTTAACAAGTTATGTATGTGTACCCCTATATATTCAAGATTATCAGTGTACTCTAATCTTTTCATTACCTGCGGAAGGGAATCATATCTAAATATTCCAATGAATTTATCATCCAAATTAACGCCAACTTTATTTGTCATATTACACAACAAATTCAATCTGCTGTTATCTTCAAATGAAAAAATCTGAAGATAATGAATTCCCACACCCCTTAGTATATTTGAGATTTCCCGCATGCACTTTTCTGTTCCAGCGTTTCTGTAAAGATAATTTGAATGTGAAATTGCCACGATACACTTATTCATTGTTAATTTTCCATACTTTCTTGTATCATTTCAAGCAGCCTGTTCGGCGAATACCTACCATCATATTTATAGTCGATGTTCTCAAATTCTTTGATCTGCATCCTTGAGATTTCGTCAACTGAGTCGAAACAGTATATGTATCTTCTATCATAATAGGACATGCCTTTTACGCTTTGATTATTAGTGAGTAAAATCTTATTATACTGTACCGCTTCAAAGTAGCGCAATGACAGTCCCTCTTGTTCATGTATCTTAATATCAACAATTCCATATGATTCAGAAATTTCTTCTATAACTTTTTCATACGGAATATATTCATTGAATATCAATCCATCTTCATTTATTATATCTGTATCATCTACATCCGTTATTCTGAACAAGCATTTAAAGCCCCTATTTTTTAAAGCATAGTATGTATCAATTATATCTTTATACCGATTCTTTTTTTTGCCAACAAAATAGAAATCATACTTGATTTTCTTACTTAAAACATCTGTATTCGAGTACAATGAAGGGAAATACCTCAGTCCGTACTTTTCTGCATCCTTTTGGTCAAAAGTAAATATAGAATCCATTTTCAGGGATTCTATAATCCTAGAAACCACTTGAAAATCCGCATTGAAATCATGTTCGCACGAATTCAAAAGAATTAGACAATATGACAAATTGTGTTTGTCTTTCAATTTTGACCAAAATTTTTTATCAGTAAGAAGCCTTATTACATCCGAAAAGACAATCACATTTTTATATCGAGAATCAAACTCAACGTCATTAATCGTATAATATTTTCTCCAATAACTCTTTCCCGGAATATTTAAATATAAATTCAGTTTATAGCTATACAATTTTTGCTCTATACTATTATACAAATCTCTCAGCGGAAACTTCGCAGACATTGGGTTTTCCAAATAAAAAACATTGTCGTTTTCTATCGCATCCTTCCACATAAACTTTATATAATCGTTCCCAGTACCAACGATATAGAATCTATAATCACTATTGCTAGTCATGTAATATTTTCTCCTGCTATATTCCCTACATCCAACATCCGAACAATCATCTCACTCAATGTATGCTTCACATTATTATCATTGCGCAACTTATATGTCAACTTATGCACTGAACTTATCTTGCAAATACTCTCAAACATCTTCGCATCATATTCTTTATCAAGATACTTTTGCATCATAATCGGGATAGCTGCTGGCACTTTGTACATATCTTTCATATCCATTGGATATTTATCCCTTGCCATCTTCATGAAAATGAACATGATGAAATAATCCCTGATTTTATCTTCTTTACGCCAGTATTCATTCATCAAATCCAATGTGGTCTGCAATATTCTATTGTGAGAATTCGCTTTTATGAACCAACTTTCACCCACTTTTGTAATATCATATTCATTTGATTGATAAACAAAAAAATCCGAACAGGAAATACACTGAGGTAATTTTCCTGTCATAAAAACAGTTGCATCCACCCATATTCCACCAAATCTCGTCAAAACACTCAGCCTAATAAAATCCGAAAAAAGTGTATTACTGATAATTCCTTTTTCCCATTTTCTTATAACATAGTCCGGCAGTTGGACATACTCAAATAAGTTGCTTTGATCTAAGATACAGATTTCCTTATCTGGCATCCATTTCTTTATTGATTGATAGCAAACTTTTACAATATCAGGTGCATTTTCAATTCCTTGCAACCAACAGATCCACACCTTATTTGATGTTTCACCACTATCCTTGTTTTCATAATTACTATTAGATAAAAAAACAGAGTAGTGTTTTTTCAAATAGCGATACACTCTATTTCTAACTTCCAAATCTTGCAATTCATGATTTGAGTATCCCATTTTGTCGAACAAAGCACACAGTATTTTATATTGCAAATTACCGTATTTTAAAGCACGTTCTAATGCTCCTTTTACTCCCCCGTCTAATTCACTGAACATAATGTATCCCCTATTTTTATTACATGAGCTGGATTGCCAACAACCGTTGCGTTTGCTGGAACAGATTTCGTTACGACAGCTCCAGCACCAATTACAGCATTTTCTCCAATTTCAATGTTGCCCAAAATTATAGCATGGGCACCAATCCTGACCCCCCCCCGATTTGGGGAACGCCTTTTCCGTTTGTTCCGATTGTCACGTGATGTTGTATAAGTACATTATCACTAATAATGGCATCCTCATTAATAACTACACCTAACCCATTATGTGCAAATTTAGCCGTTGGTGAAATTTTGTCTGTTGGATGGATATCACAACAAAAATAATGTTTACAAAACCAATAAATCAATCTCTTACATATTTTATGTTTGCTTTTTCTTCCCCAAAGCAACACTTTGTTAATGTTCAAATCCATTATTTTTCTCTCATAGTATCCAAGTATATTTTTTCCAATTTCTGATGCATTGCGTCCATGCTGTACTTTGTGTGAATAAGCGCAATATTGTTCTTTCCTGTTCTTTCTACGATCTCCTGATTCATACAATATCCAATTAAAGCTTCCGAAAGCTTTTTAATATCTCCTGGCTCAATTAAAATCCCATTTTCTTCTTTTACAACTTCTGGAATCGCACCAACCGTAGTACTTATAATTGCTTTTCCGCAAGCCATACCTTCCAAAATTGCCATTGGAAGTCCTTCATTATAAGATGGAAGCACCAACACACTAGATTTTTTAAGCAATTCTAATTTCTTGTCAAAGTCAGCCCATCCCACAATAATGATATTGTTTTCCAGTTTTTTTTCCTCAACAATCTGCTTACATCTATCAATATCACCATCGCCAGCCAAATAGCACTTAATATCCGGTATTTGAACCTCAATTCGTTCTATTGCTTTTATGAGGTCATAGGTTCCTTTTCTTTCTCCAAGTCGGCCAAGAGATACAAAAGTATGTGGGTGATCCTTGACATTCGTTATAGCAGGTTCCAATCTCTCAGTGTCTATACCATTCTCAAGAACAACACAGTTTTTCAGTCCGAATGTTTCATCAAACTTCTTTTTCCAATCAGCAGACAACGCGATAACCTCATCCGCCTCTTTCAATATTGAAACAATCTTATCCTTTTGATTGCTTTTTTCATAAAAGAGCATATATTCAGCACCGTGAATGTGTAAAATTACTTTTCCTCCCCACTTCTTTGCTGCGTGGACATACCACCCTTTTCTAAATGTGCTACCATACGAAGCTGCGTGAATATGGTAGATATCATAATTACGCTTTGTGAAATAGAAGCGTATAAATGAAATCACAGAAAACAAAAGGACTTTCAATTTATTTCCATCAATATATGATTCATAAACATCTATTTCAAATTCTTCATTCAGCTTTTTGTCCTTTACAATTTCTTCTATAACAGTAGCCATCCCACCTTTAGATCTTACTGGACTTGGCCCTATTACTAAAATTTTCATTACAATACTTCTCCTTCTATTTCTACCATCTTCCCTTGATTAGATATTTCTCTTTATAGAATCCCAATATGGAATTTTCAACTTTCTGCCGAACATTAAATCGGTTTCATAGGTTATATCCGCATCAAAACCAGAATTCGGCGACAATGTAATCTCTCCGAAATAAATTTGTCCGTCGATATTATACAAATCGATTCGTGCAAAAACAAAATCCATGGATAGAGCTTTCGCAATCTCTAGCATTTTCTCAAAATTCTTTGGCTTCGGAATTCTAGGGTCTGGCAGCTTATCATCGCCTTTGTTTAGTGGAATGAAATTCCATTCTTGGTCATAATATAAATAAGATGCCTTGTGTGAATTCTTACTGAATCGATCTTTGCATACCAAGATAATATCAGGTACGCCATTGAAGCAATAAATCTTATAGTCCATCGGAACTTTCCCGTTATCGGAAATAAATTTCTCGCAGAGAATCATCGGTTTGATATTCCGATATTGGTATTCGCGGCCAATATAAAAGAAATTGCTTTTTAGCGATTTTTCAATTTTATCTTTCGCCTTTGTATGATCAAGTTTATCTTTATCCGTGCAGACTACAAGACCGCCAGAATCATGGTTGCATTTTAAGACAAATTGCTTTGGAAGCAAAGAGAAATCAATATCTTCATAATCCTTCCAACTACCCAATAGCGGGATTAAATATTCCTCTCCTATTTTTTCTTTCACATAATCTCGTACCAGCAGTTTATCGGACACTATTGATTGCAGCGGAAATCTATAATTAAATTTCAGCCACTGGAGCTTTTCATTCAAAGTCGTTGGATTATCCGTATTTAGTTTTCTTCCAACTCTTAACCGATAATAGAGCTTGATATAGCTTTTATCTGGTAGAAACTTTAGACTTTTTTTCAAAAAAGTCATAACCATATCTCTGTTCATAATCAATTTCCTTTTATATATTCTTCAATACTATTGATAATGTTAATTGTATTTGATTTATAGCTGTTATACTTTGTCTGTTGCACTGTATCAAGTGCAGTTTCCAAATCACCAACATCATGACAAGAGCATATCAAATTAAGATCGTCAAACTGCTTAATCAACTGAAGTTGATGGTCATCAACATGCTCACCATATTTTGCACGTCGAGGAACAGCAATAACCTTTTTACCTTTTTTAACAGCTCCAATAATGGCTCCAGTGCCTCCATGTGTTATAACAATGTTGGCTTTTTCCATTTCATTGCTAAACTCATCCCTATCCAAAAACTTTTTATAGCTGAAATTTTTCGGAAGGTAATCGCTGTAGCCTATTTGTGCAAACACATCTTCTGCTTCGATTGTTCCTCGTTCACACAGTTCATCTACGGCTTTCAGCAATCTATTAAATTGGAATTTTTGTGATCCAAGTGTTATAAAAATCTTATTTCTCATTTAATAGATTCCTCCTAAATATATGGCTTTAGGATAGAATTTCAGCATTGGCTTCCACTGAACATAAAACTGATCCGCAAACTTGTAGAGCAATTTTCCGGTTTCGGTAGGGGAAGTAACTTTCGCAAAAGATTCTATGTAGATCAGTTTCTTACCCATAATTTTAGAAATCAAGCAAATCGGTATCATTGCAAGAACTCCTGTGCAGATAACTACATCGGGTTTTTCTTTTCTATAAATGCCGATAGACTTCCAGGCATTTTGAATCATCCGCCAGATAAAATCTTTTTCTCGGCGATTGACCTGCTTCATAAAATATGTTTTTTCGCCTTTGGCTTCTGCGCTATAATCTGTCTTCTCAGTAATGACAAAGCTATCATATTTCTCCATCAGTGGTTTTAACATCATGAGCTGCTCATAATGTCCGCCTGATGATGCCGCAAAGCATATCTTTACGTTTTTCTTTTCATCCATCTCTCTACTAACCCACACTCATTAATCTCTACCAAACAAATCTCTCGTATAAACTTTCTCTTTTACATCATCCAGACACTTGTCATATCGGTTCGCAATGATGGCATGACTCATTTCCTTGAACTTTGCCAGATTGTTGACCACCACAGAGCCAAAGAATGTCTCTCCATCCTTCAGAGTCGGCTCATAGATAATGACTGTTGCGCCCTTTGCCTTCACACGCTTCATAACCCCCTGAATAGAACTCTGACGGAAGTTGTCGGAGTTAGACTTCATGGTCAAGCGGTAAACGCCAATCGTGACGGATTTCTCCTTGTCCTCATCGAACTCATTTTCTGCATCATATCCATAGTAGCCAGCCAGCTTCAGAACGCGGTCTGCAATAAAGTCCTTACGAGTACGATTGGATTCCACGATTGCTTCAATCAGATTCTCCGGCACATCAGCATAGTTTGCCAGCAGTTGCTTGGTGTCCTTTGGCAGGCAATACCCGCCGTAGCCGAAGGACGGATTGTTGTAATGGCTACCGATACGAGGGTCAAGGCATACACCGTCGATAATCTGCTGGGTGTTCAAGCCCTTGCTCTCTGCATAGGTGTCCAATTCATTGAAGTAAGCAACACGCAGAGCCAGATATGTATTGGCAAACAGTTTGACTGCCTCTGCCTCGGTGAATCCCATGAACAGAGTGTCGATGTTTTCTTTAATTGCACCTTCTTGAAGCAGACCAGCAAACTCGTGAGCAGCCTTAACCAGACGCTCATCGTTCAGATCAGTGCCAACAATGATACGGCTCGGATACAGATTGTCATACAGAGCCTTAGACTCGCGCAGGAACTCCGGGCTGAAGATGATGTTCTTGCTGTTAAACTTCTCTCTTACACTTGCGGTATATCCCACAGGAATCGTAGACTTGATAACCATAATCGCCTTCGGGTTATATTCCATGACCAGTTTGATCACAGCTTCGACTGCACTGGTATCAAAGTGCTGCGTTTTACTGTCATAGTTCGTGGGAGCAGCTATTACAACAAAGTCCGCATCCGCGTATGCAGCCTTTGCATCCAGCGTTGCGGTCAAGTTCAATTCTTTTTCTGCAAGATACTTCTCGATATAGTCATCTTGAATCGGGGATTTATGATTGTTAATCATATCCACTTTTGATTGCACAATGTCAACAGCCATCACTTGGTTATGCTGTGCTAACAGCACGCTAAGGGAGAGGCCCACGTATCCAGTGCCAGCCACGGCGATTTTGTAAGTTTTCATATTTTCATTCTCCTCACTTTTTCTATATAAACAGCAACAAGCCTACGGCGGGTCGCACAAAGGCAATCCACCGTAGGCTTGAACTCTCCTTCAATCTTTATTTGCTGCTCCTTCTGTAGGTCAAAACAGAGCTTCCAAAAGCCGCCTACATATAACCCCAGGATTTTCCGCATCTTGCAGTTTTTCAACAAACAAAACATTTGAAGGACAACTCAAGCCGTCAAAACCATTTAGTTATCGTAGGTTTTCTTGGTTGACCCTATTATATCTCTAGCCCCGGTACCAGCAACCGCAATTTTATAGTCCTTTTTCATAATACCTATTCCTCCAGTTCTTATCGCGCACATCTTTTAAAAAAGTTTTGTATCTATGTACTTATCCTTAAAGATGATGTATCCAACCGATTACTCCCCATGCCCCAGCAGGCACACTTTGAATGTCTTAAAAATAATCTTCCAATCCACCCAGAAGCTGCGCTCCTTGACATATTTCACATCCAGATCCATCCACTCTTCAAAAGAGAGGTCGTTGCGATGCGGAGCGATCTGCCAATAACAGCTCAGACCGGGGGTCACATACAGACGCTGCTTTTCGTAGTCACCATACTGCTCCACCTCGCGGGGAAGTGCAGGGCGGGGGCCAACGATGCTCATATCACCCTTCAGGATGTTCCACAGCTGCGGCAATTCATCAATGCTGGTCTTACGGATAAATTTGCCCACACGAGTAATGCGCGGATCGTCCTTGATTTTGAACACAGGGCCATCCATCTCATTCTGATCCAGCAGATCATCCAGTTTTTCCTCTGCGTTGGGGCACATGGAGCGGAACTTATAGAACTTGAAGGGTTTTCCGTTGCGGCCAATGCGTTCCTGCGAAAAAATCGGGCCAGCAGACGGATCATCCACTACAATAGCAATCGCCGTAATCAACATAACAGGTGACAGCACTACCAGCGCCACCGACGACAAAACAATATCCTGCGCACGACGGATGAACCAGTACAGCCGATGGTCGTGCAGATTCTCTTTTCGGTCAATTTCAACTTTCTTCTCAATTCCAGTCGTATTCGTAGCCATTTTTTCCTCACATAAATCCTTGTCTATACGTTTCTTATTGTTAGTCGTTTTTAAGCAATCCCTTTAGCTCACACCGTTCCCGCAAGCACCCTCCTTTTAGATAGCCGTTCCTCTTTTTCCAAGACGTACAGACCGTTTATCTCCTGATTTCCAAGTAAACAAAAGCCCTCGGACGACGGTTTCGCCCAAGGTCATTTTAAATGCAATGTAGCCGCAACGAGAACCAAAACATCACACTGCAGCTCAAGCTCCGCATACACAGCGCTGTCAGAATGCAGAATTTTACACTTTTGCAAAACCCTAACAAGCCCACTTCATTTTCACCTTTGCGCATCACGCCAGCAAGGTAAACAGCAGTGGGCTTTTTATTGTGGTCTATCATTTGGTTTTCCGCATGATTTATCACATTATTGCTCGCAAACAGACACAAGCCCACATGATTCACCTCCTTACCCGCAATCGAGGCGTATCTTCCATCCCAAAATGGAGAATACCAGTTCTTCTACGTGGCCGTCTGAATTCTCTTATTATTCTATCATGGTTACATCTGGGAATCAATAGAAATCCGAGGAATTGTATTCATCTATGTTTTAGAAAAAATTTCGACTCAACCTAATCTTTTCCACACATTGCCCAGTTTCGCCTGAAAATCCCAGATGAAATCACTGGCAGAAAAATGTGTGGTCATATAGTTGTCTATAGCGCTGGATAGCACGGTCAGGTGAGATAGCAGTTTCAATGTAATGACAGCCGCTAAACGGTGCATCCCTTCGCACTAAAAAACTGGTTCATACCATTGTATTGGTCATAGGTTCAAACTAGACGTATCGCATTGCACTATATAATTTTTACTCTCTCCCCCTCTTCCCCTATTATATATAGGTATAATTAACTATCAATGCAGCGCACCACCTGATCTGTGCTCTTTTGCATAAGTTAGGCTATTTTTTTCGCTAAAAAGGCCCCCGCCGATCACATTTCTGTGAAAGACAGAGGCCTTCTGCTGCTAGATTCAATTCGGTCTGGGGAGATGGAATAACGATCTCATTCTACCGGGTCGGCGTCCCCTTCCAAATTTTTAACCACCCCCGGTGTCAGGTGTTCGCCCATGTCTGCCTGAATCAAGGCGTTGATATAGGCGTTCAGGCTCATCCCCTTCTCTTTGGCATACTCCTGAATCTGCTCCTTCTGACCTTTACGGACAACAAGGTTTATCCTGTCGTATGTTTTTTCGTTCCACTTATTTTTACTCGCCGCGCTCGTTTTGCCGCCCATCTGAAGCACCATCTTTCTGTTTACTCTTATAGGTATTATATCATATTTGCTTTTCTGTCTTTTGCAGTGCATAGTTGCTCAAGTACGCAAATTGCATAGTTTTACCCACTTTTCTTTGTGCAACATTCCATCTTGCATACTTGCGCAAGTAGGAGTATACTCATGCCATCGGGAACACCGGTTCTCACATCCGACCATTCACCCAACGATTTGAAGAGAGGTACACACATGAGTATCAACGTTTTACTGACCCTTGT
>OLRK01001047.1_pt1 | contig 26161 bp, 27 predicted proteins | sample 1672911 | NCBI WGS metagenome assembly OLRK01 (sample SAMEA3136736, study PRJEB25190) | human gut metagenome | biome: human gut; feature: human-associated habitat; material: faeces | place: Austria | collected 2013 | reverse complement strand
AGAGGAACATTGACTCCGCGTCTCCTGTTCCTCTCAGCTTAACTTAATGACATTGGGTCCATGACCTGCTTTTTTTGTGAAGAAAAGGGATGCTGAATTTCAGCATCCCTGATGTATTTTATTGTGTGGTTTTAATAATCCGGTTTAGATGTAGTGGAATCATCATCTTCATCTGTCGGAGGATTGGTTGTATCTGGAGGTGTACATATACCATTCTCATATGTACCGCCGCTTGCTTCACATGCGGCTTTTTCCGCCTCTTCCTCTTTTTTGTTCATTGCTTCTTCATAGCCCGGACAGCTCGGATCATACGTTGGATCCGCAGCACACTTGGTTTTCAGTTCCTCTTTTTTCTTCATTGCTTCTTCGTATCCGTCGCATCGCTCGTCAACTGTCGGATCTGCCTTGCATTTTTCTTCCAGCTCGCTTTTTTCTTCGCTGCTGGTACCCTTCGGATCATCCTTCAGACCTTTTGTACGGCTTTCTTCCGTATTGTAGTATTTGGAGAGAATATAGCCGCCGTCTCCGCTTGCTTTGTCGGAAACCGTGCTTGGACGCTGGATATCCGTTGCATTTTCCGTTACTTCATCCAGCATCGTCCTTGCGACATGAGAAGCGATTGCTTCATACAGAATGGAATCTGTAATGTAATAGCCGTTTTCGATACCGGTCGTCGTAAATCCGCTCCATACGGCAAGGCTGTATTCGCTGGTGTAGGCAACGGCCCATTCATCTTTCATTGCGGTAGTCGGAATGCCGTATTGTGCACCAAGATCGCCCCAGTCGGTCGTTCCTGATTTGCCGTATACCGGATAGGAGCCGTCACCGTCAAGGATGTAGTTAAACGAAGCATAGCCGCCGTTTACGACCTTTTCCAAAACGGTTGACATCATGAATGCGGCACCATCGCTGATAATTTGTTTGGATTCGGCGCTGGTCTTGAAAGTTTCCCCGCCTCGTACAGATACTTCACGCACACAATGTGCTTCTGTGCGTTTTCCTCCGTTGGCAAACATAGAATATGCAGACGCCAGCTGAATCGTTGTACAGCGCATATCGCTTCCGCCGATAGCATACTGCAGGTTGAATGCCTCAGCAACGCTGTCACTGAAGCCGAGATCTTTCAGGTACTGGATCCAGTAGCTGCTGCCCTGTGCATCGATCAGATCCTGTAAGGCCTGTACCGCAGTTGTATTTCGTGAAAGACCAAGAGCATCCGCCAATGTGATCTTGCCGAGATACTTGCCGTCTGAGTTTTGCAGATCTCTGCCTATGTTAAAGTAGTCATCTGCTTTGTCATCCACTGTATGTGTCGTCGACCAGCCCAGCAGATCAAAAGTCGGAGTGTAGTCGAGAATCGGTTTCATTGTTGAACCCGGCTGCTGTGGCTCTGTAGCTGCGTTTCGGCTTGTGGAATCTCCTACGTATTCACGTCCCGGTCCGATTGCGATAATCTCACCGGTGTCATTGTCAATAACGCTTAGTCCGACGTTGAAATACTGATTCGGGAAGGAAATGATATCACCCACGCTCAGCTCATAAGCTGTTTTTTGTGCATCGGAATCAATGCTTGTATAAATATCCATTTCGGTTGTATACGGATCTTTGCCTGTTAGCGTACGTGCTTCCTCAACTGCCAGCTCTACCGCGCTCTGATATGGATCCGCGCCGAATGATTCGGTCTTTGCCAGCTGGAACGCAAGATTTGTACTTTTTGCCAGTTGATATTCTTCTTCGCTGATGTAGCCGTGCTGCAGCATCATGGCAAGGGTTTCGTTGCGTCGTTTTGTTGCGTTTTCGTAATGGTTGCTACTGTCGCCGGTCAGGTTGTATGGCGTATAGGCAACCGGGGCATTGATGACACCGGCCAGAAATGCACATTCAGAAAGGTTAAGGTCATTGACATCTTTGCCGAAATAATAAAGTGCCGCATTCTGAACGCCGCGCGTACCGCCGTCGCTTCCAAACCAGATCATATTCAGATAGTTGACCAGGATATCTCTCTTACTGATGCTTTGCTCTGTCAGCAGACTGAGATAAATTTCTTGGATCTTCAGCTTGATATTGTCTAGTTTTGATATGCTTTCGCCGTTTTCAGCTGCCTGCTGTTTTTCGTTTGTGATCCATGTGTTGTCGACGAGCTGCATGGTCAATGTCGAACCACCCTGTGACAGAGAACCGCTTGCCAGATTGTTAAGTGCCGATTTCAGGAAACGGGGAAGGTCAAAACCGTTATGCTGGAAGAAACGGGAGTCTTCAATCGAAAGAAAAGCATCGATCAGATCCTGCGGAAGATCTTCATACGTGATGTTGTCACGATGCTCGGAACCGAGTTCCGCAATCACATTTCCGTCTCTGTCATAAACACGTGTCGATGTTCCGGCAACAAGCTGCTCCGGATTAAAATCTGGAGCTTCGTTTATGACATTTACCAGCAAGGTAAATACACTGACGCAGCCGACCAGAACAATGGTCAGTACAAAGATAGCCGCTTTGTTCCAGGCATCCAGGCGCTGACGTTTGCTGATCTTTGCTTTTGTATCATCAGAAATGTCCTGCTGTTTCTTTATTTTATTTCTCATGGTGTGTGTCCTCCTTGAAGTAGATCGCATCAACGTTGTCAAGATAACGCAGACGCGGTGTTAAACCTTCATGAATCAGTGAGCCAATACGCTTGACTTCGGCATATGAAATTGATTTGCGTTTGGAACTCTGATATTGTTCGATGATTTCAGAAGCATCGATCAGGTATGTTTCTCCATATGCACGAAAGCGGATAATGAAGAAGCCGATGCCCCCATGGAGAATGACCAGCCGCAGATGCTCAATCTGATGGGGATGGATGCTTTTGAAAGGAAAGCTGGTCTTATTGATCGTTTCCTTTGCCTCGAAATCAACAGGGCGTCCCCGATAGATACCATTATAGTCTGTCGTACTGGGCACTTTATAGTATGCCTCTGTGATCCTGGCGGCACTGCGCGCCGGATAATCCACTTTCACCACCTGGATCGGAGTAGGCTTTTTATGGATCAGCGCTCTTCCGCATTTTAAATAATAGGCGTTTGAATCATTCAGGTCTTTTTCCAGACTCATGCCTCGATTGGCGGCACTGCCAGAAGCGTCTGTACATTTTGAGCTGCCTGAGGCAGCACTGCGGCCATTTGGGTATCCTATCAAAGTTATCACCTTTTCTAATTATACCTTAAAGAATTTGATTATTCAATCTTTATAAGAACGGTGCCTATGTGCTCAAAAATGGATTGCCTCTTGATTTTTTATGATAAAAATGCGAAACTATTATAGGTGAGGTGAGGCAGATGTCAACACAATATCAGCTGGATGCGAAAACAATTCTTGATAAGCAGTTTCATGTTGATTTAAAAGGATATAATCCGCAGGAAGTGGATGAATTTCTTGATATGGTAATCAGTGATTATCAGGCTTACGATCAGACGATCCAGGAGCTGGGAGAAAAAATGCGCGCCTATGAAAATCAGATCGAACAGCTTCAGGAACAGCTGAATCAGCTTCAGCAGCAGGGAGCCGATGTTGATTTGCATCCGCAGCAGTCTTCACAGATTGATATTCTCAAGCGTCTTTCACGTTTGGAATATGAAGTTTTTAAAAAATGATGCTGGATACGGACAGTCGCTGGCAGCGATGCCAGAGGAAAGTCCATGCTCGCACGGTCTGCGATGACCGTAGTGTTTGTGCTGGATGAAACGATAAATCCAGGCAGGTGAAAACTTGACGGCTGTGTGAATGCCTAAGGCTGAGCTACGGTATTCATGCTGTAAAAGTGCCACAGAGACGAGCTGTTCTGGAAACAGAGCAGATGGAACGGGTAAACCCCGCAAGCGAGAAACCCAAATTTGGTAGGGGAGTCTGTCTAAGCGAACTGAAGCAAAGACGGAACACAGAAATGTGTAGATAAATGGCTGTCGCCCGTAAGGGAACAGAACATGGCTTACAGTATGCAGCATGACCGGAGAGGAATAATGCCTCTCCTTTTTTATATAATAATTGAGGACTGCTTATGTGACGGCAGTATGGAATTATGGTGAAATAAGTTTTCAGTTAAAAAACATTTCATTTTTAATGCTTTTTTGGTACAATTAACGTGGTTAATTATAGCTGATTCTTTTCGTATACTTTTTTGATGAAAGTTCATGTGAGGTAGTGATAAATATGGCAAAATTTAATGAAATACTAAAAGCAAAAAGAGAAGAGCTTCATTTAAGCATCGCTGATGTCAGTGAGCGTACAAGGTTGACAGAGCGTTATATCATAGCACTGGAAGAACGGGATATTCACGCATTTGAGGATGATTTGTCTTATCTTCGTTATTTTGTGAGAGCATATTGTGATGCGGTCGGCGTTCCATTCGAGGAAGTTCGTCAGGATATTCAGGAAGCATTGGATGAATACGGGCAGGAAAAAGAAATGGCCATGACGCAGACACATACTGATATGGAACAGCATATTCAGCAGGCCGATGCGCTGAGCCATGTGGATCAGACAAAAAAAGACAAAAAGAAGAAAAAACGTAGCAAGTGGCATTATAACCGGATGGATGCTTCTTTCCTTTCCTTCATAGCAATTGTTCTTGTGATCCTCATTATTGTGTTGTTCGCATTTTTTATCCTTTTTTCACGCTCACCTTCCACGGATGTACAAAAGGATGACAGCCTGACGACGACACCGCCGGTACAGGAAAATCAGGATATCGGAAACAAAGATACGGTCAATGAGGAAGAAGACAAAACGGAACGTCAGGAGATGAAAATCGAAAAGACGGGTACGGCTTCTTATACCGTAAGCAATGTTTATAAAGATGACAAATTGAAGATTAAGCTGACACCGGGAGGCAGCAGCGTCCTTGATTTGCTGGTAGATGGCAAATCAGTGAATCCGGAAAAAACCATTTATTCCTATAATGACCCATATGAATATGAGATGACACTTGAAAAGAGCTGCAAAATCGAAGTGCAGTACGGTTATATGTACAACAATAAGATCGAGATCAACGGAAAAGAACTTGAAATCGACTCTTCTATTGCAAATGGAAGTTCACAGGTCTTCACAATTCAGATAGAAATGGTGGAATAAAATATGAATTTGCCGAACAAGTTATCTTTGATGCGCATTGCCTTTGTGCCTGTCGCTGCGGTCGTCTTTTTGTGCGGAGAACTGTCAGCATCTTTTCAAAACGGTATTTATGTCGGCAGTGTCTTTCTGCAATACAGTGATCTGCTCGTGCTGCTGTTGTTTGCCGCGGCATCGATCACGGATTTTCTGGACGGATATATTGCCCGTCGCAATCATCTGATCACTTCGTTTGGAAAGTTCATCGATCCGATTGCCGATAAGCTGCTGGTCAATACACTCTTGATCCTGCTGGCTTGGTCAGGTCGGATTAGTGTGATTGCCGTGCTGTTGATGATTGCCCGCGATACGATCGTGGATGGTCTTCGGATGAATGCGGCAAGCAGCGGCAAAGTGGTGGCGGCCGGATATGCCGGCAAAGTAAAGACGGTCATGCAGATGTTTGCAATTATCTTTATTCTTCTGCATGATGTGCCATTTGCTTTTATCCAGGTTCCGATTGGAGAATGCCTATTATGGATTGCCGTTGCGGCATCTTTGTATTCCGGAGTGTTATACTTCGTTCAGCTAAAGGATATCGTTCTGGAATCGATGTAACGGAGATGGCAATATGGAAGAATTAGTCAGACTGTTAAAAGAGAATAAACTGACAATCGGAAGCTGTGAGAGCCTTACTGCAGGTTTATTTACAAGCATGATTGCCCGGGTCAGCGGAGCTTCTGCTATTCTTCGGGGCGGTATTGTCAGCTACCATACTGATGTAAAGAGAGATGTCGTTCATGTCGATACAAGGATCATTGAGGAAAAAGGAGTCGTCAGTGAAGCCTGTGCCCGTGCAATGGCAGAAAACGCCAGGAAACTTTTGGGGGCTGATCTTTGTGTTTCCTTCACCGGCAATGCCGGACCGTCCTGTATGGAGAATGAACCGGCCGGAAGTGTATACTGTGCATTAGCTACGGCTGCACATACCTACGCTTTTCATTTTCAAATAAATCATGCGCAGCGAAATGAGGTGCGGCAGCAGGTCGTAGAGGCAATGCGTGATGAAGTGATACGATATCTGAAAGAGAATGGAGTCAGAAAATGAGTGAAAAAGGAAATAAAGAAATAAACAAAGACGGTCTTCTTGAAGATGCAATCAAGCAGATTGAAAAACAATACGGAAAAGGCTCGATCATGAAACTGGGAGAACGTGCAGCGGTCGATGTAGACGCAATCAGTTCCGGTTCGATTAAAATTGACGAGGCACTTGGTATCGGCGGTTATCCGAAAGGAAGAATCATCGAAATATACGGACCTGAATCCAGTGGTAAAACAACGCTTGCGCTGCATGCAATTGCAGAAGTTCAAAAAAAAGGCGGGCGAGCTGCATATATTGATGCGGAGAACGCAATCGATCCGGCATACGCCAAAAACCTCGGCGTTAATATTGATGAACTGATCTTGTCTCAGCCGGACAGCGGCGAACAAGGACTTCAGATTGCGGAAATGCTGATCAAAAGCGGTGCCATTGATATTATTGTCGTTGACTCCGTTGCGGCTTTGGTTCCGCAGGCAGAGCTGGACGGTGAAATGGGAGATGCACAGGTAGGTCTGCAGGCCCGCATGATGTCCAAGGCCATGCGAAAGCTCAGCGGTGTTATGAACCGCAGTGAATGTACTGCCATTTTTATCAATCAGCTGCGTGAAAAAGTAGGGATTATGTTCGGTAATCCGGAAACGACGCCGGGCGGACGAGCATTGAAGTTTTATGCCAGCGTTCGTCTGGATATCAGACGAAGTGAAGCAATCAAGAACGGAACGGAAATCATAGGTAATAAGGTTAATGTGAAAGTAGTTAAGAATAAGGTCGCTCCTCCGTTTAAAACAGCGTCTATCGAAATAATGTATGGAGAAGGAATTTCCTATGTTGCCGAGCTTTTGGACTTATGTGTGGATCACAATATCGTGAAAAAAAGCGGCGCCTGGTTCTCTTATAACGGAGAGAAAATCGGGCAGGGAAAAGAGGCTGCCAAAAATTTCATCAAATCAAATCCGAGCCTGATGGACGAGCTTTCAACAAAACTGCATGAAGCAATGAATCCTGCATCAGATGATTCGGAAAAAATAAAAGCAGCGGAACAATAAATCAAAGCGGATCGTTTGGATAAAAGCAATCACTGATCGATAATTGAAAGGACTGATTCCATCGGAGCCGGTCCTTTTTATTATGCGCGACAGCCTGTTTGCTGCAGTGATCGATATCTGGTATTGTCGTTTTATGAATTTGAACGTATCTTTATCTTTGTGCGACATTTCATTTATCGACTGGTTTTAGATCACTTTGCGCTCGGATGGCAATTATTGCCTGAAGGGCGCTCCGTATATGCCGAAGAACGATACGCAGTGCCGGAAATGACAGGGAGAAAAAATCTTGCTCGATAAACTCCATGCTTTGAAATTAGGGTGAAAAGCGTTATAATACACTTATATGAGAAAAGAGGGGGTTCAATGGCAAGATTACATGAGACAAAGCAGTGCTATTCATCTTTGTCAAAGAGCAGTCTTCAGCATCCGATTCTTTTTGTAATTGATATGATCAATGGTTTTGTGCGAAGGGGTGCTTTGCATGATCCGGCAATTGCACAGGCTGCACAGCCGATCAAGGATCTGATCGAACTTCTGGAGTGTCGAACTGTTTTTGTTGCCGATTCTCATCCGCCAAAGACGAGAGAATTTTTATCTTATCCGGCACACTGTGTGATCGGCAGCGGAGAAGATGAAGTCATTGATGAATTAAAACCTTATATTCATCAGCTGGTTCGCAAAAACAGCACAAATACGTTTTTTGCACCTGACTTTCAAGATTTTTTGAATGAGGAACTGCGCAATTATCGTGAAATCATTCTTACAGGATGCTGTACAGATATTTGCGTCATGCAGTTTGCACTGGCATTGAATGCATGGCTGAATGAGCATAATGTCAATGATGTCAGAATTATTGTCGTCAGCGACTGTGTGGAAACGTATCACATTGACGAAGTGCATGATGCCTATGAAATGAATGCATTTGCGTTACAGACTATGAAAGGAAATGGAATTGAGATTGCAGGTTCCATTGAGGATTAGAAAAATGAAAACATATGATTCAAAATTTGATTTTCGTGACAAGCGAAATTTATCACTGGTCATGGATTTTTATGAGCTGACAATGAGCCAATGCTATTTTAATCGTGATAAAAATGAAGAAGTTGTATTCGATATGTTTTACCGGAATAATCCAAATGGCGGCGGATACAGTATCTGTGCCGGTCTGGAGGAAGTGATCGGATATATTCAGAATCTTCATTTTGATGATGACGAAATTGAATATCTGCGTTCACTCAATAAGTTTTCAGAGGAGTTTCTGGACTATCTGAGGCATTTCATTTTTACCGGGGATCTGTATGCCGTTCCCGAAGGAACACCGGTATTTCCTTATGAGCCGCTGATTCGGGTCAAGGCAAAGATTATCGATGCACAGCTTTTGGAGACGGCTTTGCTTCTCTCGATGAATCATCAGACATTGATCGCCACAAAGGCAAGACGTATCGTGCAGGCGGCAGCCGGTCGTACGGTCATGGAGTTCGGGGCACGGCGTGCACATAATTTTGATGCAGCCAATTATGGTGCCAGAGCAGCTTATATCGGCGGAGTTCTCGGCACGGCAACGACTTATGCCGGAAAGGAATATGGCATTCCTGCACTGGGAACGATGGCTCATTCCTTTATTCAAAGCTTTGAAAGCGAGTATGATGCGTTCCTGAATTATGCCCAGACGTATCCGGACAGCTGTACAGTGCTGCTGGATACCTATAATACGTTGAAAAGCGGCCTTCCAAATGCGATTCGCGTAGCGAAGGAATACCTGGAACCGAACGGATATCGATTAAAAGGAGTCAGAATCGACAGCGGGGACATGGCATATTTATCTAAAAAAATCCGTGAACGTCTGGATGCTGCTGACATGAAAGACTGTCAGATCGTCGCAAGCAATTCACTGGATGAATATCTGATCGAATCACTGCTTTCACAAGGGGCTCAGATTGACAGCCTCGGCGTCGGTGAAAACCTGGTTACGAGCAAAAGCTCTCCGGTTTTCGGCGGTGTCTATAAACTGAGTGCGATCATCAAAGACGGAGAAATGGTTCCAAAAATCAAAGTCAGCGAAAATATTGAAAAAGTAACCAATCCCGGAATGAAGAACCTTTATCGTATCTATGATAAGGAAACTAAAAAAGCGTTGGGAGATATCATGACACTTCATGATGAGGTGCTGGATCCGACGCAGGATCTGACTATCTATCACCAGATGAATTACTGGAAGAATAAGACGATCAAAGGCGGTTCTTATGAGCTGCGTGATTTGCTCGTACCAATCTTTGTCGAAGGAAAACTGGTATATGATTGCCCGTCACTGAATCAGATACGTTCCTACAGCGAGAAAGAATTAGACCGGTTGTGGGACGAGATAAAACGCTTTACATATCCGCAGACATATTATGTCGATCTCAGCCGGAAGCTGCTGGATCTGAAAATGAAGATGCTGGAAGAAGTACCGAAATAATAGAAATAATAAAAGAACAGGATTTGATGATGTTTTCATCGTTCCTGTTCTTTCTTTTGCATGCGTAGTGTATCCAGAATGTCCGGGGCAAAGTTTCTCTTTTTTGTCACGATCTCGCCTTTGAAGAACAGCAGGATCAATTGGTAACATTCGTTGGCTGTCCAAGGTTCACTGAGCAGATGATGATGCCCTTCGTGCAGGATAATCAGACGTTTTTGCGCATGCCTGATTTTTTCATATGCCTGCAGACTGCTTTTCAAAGGAATCGTCTCATCTTCGTCTCCATGCAGGATCAGTATTGGACAGTGGACGGAAGCAATGCTGTCACGGCAGTTTTTTATGATATCAACAAAAGCAGGATAAAAACTTTTTGGAACAGTGATTTCTTCCTCACTGCCGTCTGAATGAAACAGATGCTTTGTTCCTTTGCGCAAGTAGCCGGCCGTCTTGGATAGATCCAGATAAGTAAAGGCAGGTGCGACAAGCACCAGTTTATCTACCGGGTATAAAGAGGCCAGATAGCTGGCGATGACACCGCCCATGGAAAAGCCGACAAGATATAAAGGCTGCTGCTTCTGACAGCATTCTTTTATCTTTTCCTCGGCCCGACTCAGCCATATTTTCGGATCACAGTCAGTTTCGTCAAATAAATCATAGAGATCAAACTGAATGATATCAAAGCGCTCCTTTTTTGCCCACGCCGCGAGATTATCCATTTCGTGACTGCGTCTGCGCCCGTAGCCATGTACTGTTAAGATGATTGGACGCTCTTTTGTTTGAAAAAAAGAAAATAACCTGTTTTGTTTCATCGTATATCACTCCTTGTTCCATTATAGCATAATCAGAGGAAATCGATGGCAGACAGTTGTGCTGAAGAATGATATGCGTAGAAAATATGACGGATGCAATTGATGGTGCGGAAGCATTTCAATTTACGCTATGACATCTGTCTGGGAATATTAATTAATCTGCCTGACCTTTTGCTTTTTTCGCAAAACAGACAAAGTGTTTGAAACAGCACCTGTTTTTTTTCTTTTTTATCTATTATAATGAAAGAAGACAAGGAGCAAACATGAAAGCAACTTTAATAATTACACATATCCATAAATTATATGCCACACAGCGTGATCAGGACGCTTTTTTATGCTTGGAAAATGCATTTGTTGCGGTTCATCATGACCGTATCATCGATTTGGGGACACATGATTATCATACCTGGGTGGATAAAGATACGAGATTGATCGATGCCGCAAATGAAATTGTCGTACCGGCTTTTATCGATCCTCATGTTCGTTTTTCTTTTAATCAAAAAAACGGAGATAATCTGCGGATCAACCGCGAGACAATGGAACTTTTTTACAAAAACGGAATTACGACCATGGCGGCAGAGGAGCTGCCGGATATCGCCAGTACTCCTTTTTTCGAACTGATCCGCTTTAAACCTAAAAAAAAGATGGCGCTTGTCGATTATCATTACCTAAGCAACCGCATCCTTCCTAAACATTTCCTGCTGTCGACTTCATTTTCTTATGACAGTGATCCGTTTTATGATCTGATGCCGCTGGCGTCACTTCTGTGTATGGAGCAGGCAGTGACGGAAGAAGAGGTTCTGGCGTCCATGACACTTTATCCGGCGCGAAAGCTTCATCTGCAAAGACAAAACGGTATCCGCCGTGGGGCTGTTGCCAATATGATCGTTTTTCAGGCAAGAGATCTTCATGAATTGTTTCATTCCTTCGGGAGACGGCGGCTTCACCGCATCATTCATAAAGGTGTACATATATATCCGCATGTCATTGTGTAAGACAGCGGTTTTTTATTTGAAAATACGACGAAATCTGACATTTTTTTATTGCGAGTTTCTATAGTATAAATGAAAAGGAGGGATTGTGTGCAGTTATTTGAAACGATCAATGGAGAAGTGAAGGTTCGTTTACTGAAAGATCACCAGCCTAATCAGGCAATGATCAATGAATTTCAGACCGCGCAATTTGACTGTAAAATGACAAAAATGGAACTCTGCGGGCGTTCTTTACACGGCTTTGAGGTAGAGGAACCGGCATGCTTTTTAAAAGCGTATTTGTCACTTCGCAACGTCATGCAGGAATCAATCTTCATTTACAAAGATGATTTTCATCTCAGTTACGATAAGAAGAAGTTTTCATTCGAAGCAGAGGATTATTTCGGCGTAGAGGATCAGCTGCCGGATGTGATCGAGCTCAATGAAGATGAAACCGCAGAAGGATGTCTTATTTTTCTCATTCCGCACGGAGCGGCGCAGTTATTGTTTACCTATAGCGAGTATGCAGACGAAGATGATCCGGGAAAGACATATCGCCTTCGTTATGTCCTAAAATAATGCGTATTTTCTGAAAAAATGTAAAAAAATGAAATTGAAATGAAAAAATAGTAAAAAATGATTGACAATCAATTGTCGGTTGTGTATGATTAAAACATAAATCGACGATGAAAAGAAGAGTAGACAGGAAGGTCTTTTAAAGAGAGTTCCCGTACGGTGAAAGGGAATAAAGAACGAACTGTTGAAAATGGTCTTGGAGTTGCGCAGTCGAGAGAGGTTCTTAAGGCTGCGACGTGTTCGCCCGTTACAGCGATAGAGTATAATCTGCATGCAGACGTACTTGATGAGGCGGAAACAGTGATGTTTCTGTGAAAATAGGTGGTAACACGAGGTCAGCCTTCGTCCTATTGGGATGAAGGCTTTTTTTATTGAAGGAGGATGAATGATCGATGATCAGACTGGAGCATGTTTCAAAAACATTCACGACAAAAAGCGGTTATGTACATGCTGTAAAAGATATTTCGCTGGATATCAATGAAGGAGAGATTTTTGGAATCATCGGATTCAGCGGTGCCGGAAAGTCAACACTGGTGCGATGCATGAATCTGTTGGAACGGCCGGAGGAGGGCAGTGTCATCGTCGATGACAAAAATCTGCTTGAGCTGGACGGTGCCCAGCTGCGTGAGATGCGCAAAAAAATCGGAATGATCTTTCAGCATTTTAATTTGATGCGTTCGCGTACGGTTGCGCAGAATGTAGCTTTTCCGTTAAAAAAGAGCGGATTGAGCAAAGAAGAAATTCGACAGAAAGTGATGGAACTGCTCGAATTGGTCGATCTGAGCGAAAAAGCCAATGTTTATCCAAGCCAGCTGTCCGGAGGCCAGAAGCAGCGTGTGGCGATTGCCCGCTCACTTGCCAATGATCCAAAGGTATTGCTTTGTGATGAAGCGACCAGCGCACTCGATCCGCAGACGACGCACAGTATCTTAAAGCTGATCAAGGACATAAACCGAAAACTGAATCTGACGGTCGTCCTGATCACGCATGAGATGGGTGTCGTAAAGGAAATCTGTGACCGCGTGGCGGTCATGGAGGACGGGCACATCGTTGAAGAGGGAAGCATTGTGGAGGTCTTTACACATCCGCAGGCAAAAGTAACAAAAAACTTTATTGCCAGCACATCGACTACTGATCGTATCTATGACCTGATCGAAGAAGGCCATGCGTTGACAGAATTAGGGGAAGATGAAGTTATCGTCTCTCTCAAATACGATGCAAACAATGCATCACAGTCTTTGATCTCGGAAATTTCAAGAACATATGATGTGGACTGTAATATTATTTTCGGTAATATCGAAGTAGTCAAAGATACACCGATCGGTACGCTGATCGTCATACTGAAGGGAGATCAGAAAAAACGGAAAGAAGCGTTTGCCTGTCTGCAGCAACGCGGCGTAGAAACGGAGGTAATCAAGCGATGATTGAGATTTTATCAAAATATATGCCTAATCTGATCGAATTGTTTCCACAGTTTTTTGATTCGATTGTCCAGACCTTATTGATGCTTGTGATTGTCGGAAGCATTTCGCTTTTGTTCGGGATTATTTTCGGTGTCATCCTGGTCGTTACCAGAGAGGGCGATATCATGGAAAACAAAGTGATTTATACGGTTCTCGGAAAGATCATCGACTTATTCCGTGCAATACCTTTTGTGATCCTGATCATGGTCCTGAGCGACATAACGAAGATCATCTCAGGTACCTCCATCGGCTTGAAGGGTTCCTTTTTCCCATTGATCGTCGGAACGATTCCGTTCTTCGCTCGTCAGATCGAACAGGCGATCGCAGAGGTGGATCAGGGACTGGTTGAAGCAAGCGAGGCCATGGGACTGACACCGTTTGAGATCATGGTTCGTGTTTATTTAAAGGAGAGCATTCCAAGCATCATTCGTGCCACAACGATCACATTTATCTCCCTGATCGGGCTGACGGCTATCGTCGGTGCCATCGGCGGCGGAGGTGTGGGAGCCTTCTGTTACAATTATGGCTATTCGAAACAAAATCAGGATATTATCTGGGGCGGTGTGGTCGCACTGGTCCTGATTACGATCATCATTCAGTCGATCGGCAATTACTTTGCCCGAAAAACGACACATTAATCTGGTTTCTACATCATTTGATGTGAAATAAATAAAAGAAAGAGAGGAAAAGAATATGAAAAAACTTTTGAGCGGTGCACTTGCACTGGCATTATGCGCAACCCTTGCCGGGTGCGGCAGCAGCAACAGCGATGACAAGACGCTGACGATCGGAGCATCCATCACTCCGCATGCTGAAATTTTGAACAACATCAAGCCGGATCTGGAAGAGATGGGTTATACAGTGAACATCGTTGAGTTCAGCGATTATGTAAAACCGAATACGGCACTGGAGGACGGCGAACTGGATGCCAACTATTTCCAGCACAATCAGTACCTGGAAGAATGGAATGAGAAAAACGGAACAAATCTTGTATCCGCAGGCGATATTCATTTTGAGCCAATGGGAATTTATTCCGATAAATACACCGCATTAGATGACTTGAAGGAAGGACAGCATGTAACGATCGGTATTCCGAATGACGCAACAAACGGAGGCCGTGCATTACAGCTCTTGGCTGCAAACGGCATCATTACTTTAAAAGATGATCTTGGCATTACAGCTACGCCAAACGATATTCTTGACAGCCCGTATGATGTGGAGATCGTGGAAATGGCTGCAGAATCTATTCCTGTCAATCTGAGCGATATGGATCTTGGTGTGGCAAACGGAAACAATGCATTAAATGCGAATGTACTGGATAAACTGATCGTAACCGAGGATGCCGGCGGAGTCGCACAGCAGTTTGCAAATGTCATTGCGGTACGTGACGGTGAGCAGGATTCACAGAAGATCAAGGATCTGTTAAGCGTACTCAAATCACAGAAAACAATTGATTTCATCAATGAAAAATACGACGGAATCGTTGTTCCGTTCTTTACAGTAGAAGGTGAATAAGCATGAAACAAGCAGGTTCTGCCTGCTTGTTTTTGTCGCGATATACAGTTTTCTCATTTTGACTGTCCGCTGTATCTGCACAAAAATATTGTCAATTCAAAGAAAATGTGTTTTTATAAAAGCAAAAGGGAGAGATGCCAATGAAGAATCTGGCCGAATATTTGAAACATAATGTGATGTTTGTTGTGATTCTTTCCGCAATTGTTTTGATCACAGCAGTGATTACGGTATATGAACTGGTCAATCAGTCGGCAACGGTGCAGACACAGGACGGAAATCAGCAGGAGCCATCGCAGCCTCAGGATGTCGAAGCATCGGAAACTGCGATCATTGGCTTTAATGGACGGCTGGGCAGCAATGATGTCATTGTGCTGACATGGCAGATTGAAAGCGGAGAGCGCAAGGTACTTTCCAGCGCGCTGTATTATGTCGATGACGAAAAAGGGGATATTTGGCTTGCCGATGTGACGAACCATACAAGCTATCAGCTTTCTCAGGACGCTTATCAGTTTAAAGGCGGCGAAAATCATTTCAAGATCATATGTACCCTGGATGATGATCAGCAGATCGAGGCAACGACTTCGGTGGAAGTTGTTCGTGTGACTGATGTGGAATTCAAGCGGCAGTATACAGAGAACGGCATGTATCTGATGCTCAGTTATTCATGTCCGAAAGGATATAATGTGGATATTCCGATTGTTTCTTTTTACGGCAACAGTGACAATGCTTTTTCGATGCATTACGAGAACAGCGAAAGTACGGAAACGGATGAAGGAACGGTTACGACGGTAACCTATTTGCTGCAGAACGACAAAGCAGCAACAGGAACCTATCATTTTACGGTCACATTCCGTTTTCTTCAGCTGAACCAGTCATATGAGTACAAAATTGATTATGAAAAAGGAGGTCAGGATCAGCAGGAAGATCTGAAAGGAGGGGATGGACTTGAATCTTGAGCTGAAAGAAATAATTGATCGATCATCTCGTATCGTTTTTTTCGGAGGAGCGGGCGTATCCACGGAAAGCAATATACCGGATTTCCGCAGCAGTGACGGTCTGTATAAACAGAAACGTTATCCATATCCGGCTGAAGTGATGCTTTCCAGTGATTTTTTCTATGACCATACGAAAGAATTTTATGATTTTTATTTTCATGAGATGATTTACCCGAACGCTTTGCCTAACCATGCGCATAAGGCTTTAGCTTCATTGGAGAAGGCGGGAAAACTGCAGGCAGTCATCACACAGAATATTGACGGACTTCATCAGGCTGCGGGCAGTCAAAAGGTTTATGAACTTCACGGAAGCGTGCACCGCAACTGTTGTCTGCAATGCGCTCATTTTATGAATCTTGAGGATCTGATGGCACACCGTGATGAGTTCGGTATTCCGCGTTGTCCAAAATGCGGAGGTCTGATGAAGCCGGAAGTCGTTTTGTATGGAGAAGGGCTCGATATGTCCGTGATGCAGGCTTCGATCCACGCTATTCAAAGCTGTGATACTTTGATCATCGGAGGCACTTCTCTTGTTGTTTATCCGGCAGCCGGATTGATTCGCTATTTTCATGGAGATCATTTGGTTTTGATCAATAAAGATCATACAGAAATGGATCATTTGGCTGATTTAGTGATCCATGATCCCATTGCAGGTGTTCTTGCACCATGGGATGTCGACTGACAGCTGTTTGTCCTGTTTTTATCTATCGATAGGAACAGGATTTTTTTATTGAGTTTTATCTGTCTTTTATATACAATAAGGTACAAAGGTGGGAATTTAATGAATAAGATTACTACGATTGTCTGGGACTGGAACGGAACACTTTTGAATGATGTGGATCTTTGTCTGCATACGATCAACCGTCTGCTGGGCAAACGAGAACTGCCGTTGCTGGACCATGACAGTTATCAGCGCGTCTTTCAGTTTCCGATTATTGATTATTATCGGAAAGCCGGTTTTGATTTTGACAAAGAACCTTTCGAAACGCTTGCACACGAATATATGTCTTATTATCAGCCGCACAGTTTGAGCTGTCCGCTGCATGTGCATGCGAAAGAAATGCTGGAACATTTCCGTGCCCAGGGAAAGCATCAGGTACTTTTGAGTGCTTCCCGTCTGGATTTGCTGCAGGAGCAATTGACACATTATCCGCTGACAGGATGTTTTGAAGATATTCTCGGCATCAGTGATGTCTATGCTCATTCGAAAGCGGATCTGGCAAAACGTTATGTCAGTGAGAGCGGAAAAAAACCGCAGGAAATAGTTTTTATAGGAGACAGCGTGCATGATTATGAGGTCGCATCAAATGCCGGCTGTCGCTGCATCCTGGTCGCAAACGGTCATGAACATAAAGAAAAACTGCTTCGCTGCGGATGCGAAACAGTAAATAAAATTGAAGAACTGCGTTCAATCCTGGGATGAGTTCCAGAAGGATGTCAGCAGTGACTCGATTTCGAGATTATTGCGGATGAAGCGGCCGTGTGCGTAATGCGGCGGCATCAGAGAACGATACAAAGGTGAAGCATAGCGGTCATCGATCAGGACAAGGATTCCCTTGTCTTTTTTAGTACGAATCACACGGCCCATTGCCTGAAGAACTTTATTCATTCCCGGAAAGGTATAGGCATAATGATAACCGTCTGTTCCCTGTGCGTTAAAATGATCACGCACAAAATCCGACTCGGGATTGATCTGCGGCAGACCTACTCCGATGATGACGGCACCGATCAAGCGCTCACCGCGAAAGTCAATGCCTTCCGCAAACATTCCGCCAAGCACACAGAAATAAAGCTGCCATCCGTCGTTTTTTTCGAAATGCATCAGAAATTTATGCTTTTGTTCTTCGTTCATATTACTTTTCTGAAGATGAAGCGGGATGGATGGATAATATTTTTCAAACAATGCGGCACACTCTTCCATATAGCGATAGCTGGGGAAAAAGATAATGTAATTGCCTGCTTTTGGATGAATGCTGTGATAAATGGCATTTACGATCGGTACAAGGGAAGCCTGACGATGCTGATAGCGGGTCGAAATGCCGCTGTGAATGAGAAGCGCCAGCTGATCCTGATGAAAAATCGAGGGAAGAGACAGTCGTCTGGCTTTCTCCTGCTCGCCGAGCAAAGCAGCGTAGTAAAGGGAAGGAGATAATGTCGCACTGAAATAGACAGTGGCGATCCCGTGCGAAATTCTCTCCTGAATCTGATTTGCGGGATTCATGCAGTACATTCGTACATGACAGCCGTCTTCCTCTTCCTGATACCAGGTTATAAAATTTTCATCATAAAACTCATAAACGCGTCTGAAATCGATTAATGCGAAATAAATCTCCATGACATCGTCTTTTCGTTCGATTTCTTCCTGCAGCTGTAAGTATGCATCGACTTCTTCGATAACGCGATTGACTAGCAAGTAAAGGTCGTTCATGGGTTCTTTCTGAGAACACAGTTTCCTGCCGCTTTCCTCACTGAGGCGCTTCAAAGTCTTTAAGAGTGCCTGAAAAGACTTGTTCAATGAAGGAGAACCGTGTTTCAATAAGCTGTTCAAGAGTACAATTTCACTTTCGTAAAGATCACTGCTGTACATTTCACGTGCGCGGTCAACCAGATTATGTGCTTCATCGATCAAAAAAACATAGTTTCCTTTATCTTCGAAATAACGTTTGAGGTAAACGCTTGGATCGAATACATAATTGTAATCACAAATAATCAAGGATGCATATAAAGAAGCATCCAGCGAAAGCTCAAACGGACAAAGCGTATAAGCTTCTCCGGCCTGGATGAAACATTCTTTGTCGAGTTCCACATTGGCGTTGATCAGTTCGTACAAAGCCGGACGCATACGCCCGTAATAATTATCACCGTAGGGACATTCGTCACAGTTACGTTTCTCCAATGGGCAGATTTTGTCTTTGGCCGTAATAGAAACAGAACGCAGATTCAATCCCTGTTCATAGAAGAGATGCATCGTATCGCGTGCAACGGTCGCAGTCATATTTTTGGCGCAAAGATAAAAAATTTTTTCACATTTTCCTTCACCGACAGCTTTTAATGCCGGAAATAAAGTCGATATTGTCTTGCCGATGCCTGTAGGGGCCTGTACCATCAGAGATTCATGAAGCACGATGCTTTGATAGACCCAGGCGGCAAATTCACGCTGATGTTCACGATAGGAGGGAAAAGGAAAATGCACAGCTTTGGCGGTCGTCTTGGCCTGGATATGCAAGTCACGCTGCAAAACAGCCCATTTTCGATAATTTTCGATTAATTCTTTATAAAAAGTTTCCAGTTCTTCTCTGTTCAGCTGTCTGTCAAAAGTTTTGATTTGTTCGCTTTCCGCCTGACAGTAGGTGAGGCGGGCAGTGATCAGAGCGGTATCGGCATGCTGCTGCAAATAAAAATATGCATAAACATAACATTGGGCAAAATGTACAAAAACGGAGTCATCAATCTGTTCGTAAGGAATCAGCGTCGATTTGATTTCTTCGATTATGATCTGATCATCCGTTTCGAGGATGCCGTCTGCACGTCCTTCGACAACGATCGTGATATCATCCAGCTTTGTTTCATGTCGAAAAAACACTTCACTGCGGTATTCTTTAGGACGCTGACTTTGCAGCATGCGATGAATGCGTGACCCGATCAGGGCCCGCTGAGCACTCATTCCCTGTGAAGTGATGCTTCCTTGCAGATAACTGGTCTCGACCAGCTCATGTACCGAGATACGACAAGTATACATGTTTGCCTCCTTCCACGTAAAATAAATATATCACATTTTAAAAGTCATATGATATACTAAATCAAGGTGATCAATATGAAAGAAATCATCATTAAAGAAAATGACAGCGGTCAGCGGCTGGATCGCTTTTTGATGAAAACATTTCCGCAGCTGCCGCAAAGTCTGCTGTATAAAGCAATCCGCAATAAAAAGATAAAAGTCAATCGTGCCCGCTGTACGATCAATCAAAGACTTTGTCCTGATGACTCTGTGCTGCTGTTTCTTCCTCCGCAGTTTCTGGAAGAGAAAACGGCAGACTATGATTTTTTGCAGGTTCCCTGCGCTTTGGACATTGTTTATGAAGATGAAAACATTCTGATCCTGGACAAGCCGGTCGGTTTGCGCTCACAAAGTGACAGTGCAGGCATACAGGACTGTGTCGTTTTGCGTTTACTGCACTACCTTTATAAAAAACAGGAATATGATCCAGAGCATGAACAAAGTTTTGTGCCGGCATTGTGCAATCGTCTTGATCGAAATACGAGAGGGTTGATCATTGCGGGGAAAAAAGCTGCTGCTCTTCGTGAAGTCAATGCCGCTATACGCTCGGGAAGTGTTCATAAATATTATCTGGCAATGGTAAAAGGAAAACTTGTTCCGGCACATGATCATGTGGAATTGTATCACCGTAAAGAAGGGACAAAGGCATTGATCAGCAGCCGGCAGGAGAAAGGCATGAAGCCTTGTTCGCTGCGGTATGACGTTATTCATCAGTATTCCAAGCAGGCACTGACGGAGATTGAATTATTCAGCGGCAAATTTCATCAGATTCGTGCCATGTTTTCTTATCTGCACCATCCTTTAGTAAATGATGCAAAATATGGCGAAGAAAAAAAGGCAGGACAGCAGGCGCTTGCCGCATATCGTCTGTGTTTTTCACTGGATGCGGACAGTCCGCTCGCCTATCTCAATGAGAAGAAGATCGCGTTAAATAAAGACGATGTTTTGTCGCAATGGAAAAAACAGGGAATTCTGTCTTGATCAAAAAAAGCATATAGAGAAAAATCTATATGCTCAGACCGTTGACAAAGTCGCTCTTTGAGCAGACTTTGTCATACGGTCTTTTTTAAACTCCACCTTTAAAGAAAAAACAGGCAATCTTAAGCCATTATTTGTCTAAAATTACCTGAAAAATGGTTGATAATCCCCACTTTTATCGAATTATTTTTCTATACTTTTTAAGTATATAGTTTGTCAACAAGCTGAGCATATAGAGAAAAATCTATATGCTTTTTTCTTGTATCGACATGCTTTTTCTTTCATTCGGGTATACTAAGGATCAGAAGGAGGGAAGTGATGCGTTTAGTCACCGTAGTTCTGGCAGTTCTTTTATCAGCCGCAGGAAATCCGTTTGCGGAAAAGACATGGGAAGTCGTTCAGCCAATCATGGAAACAACACAGGACGGTATTCGCATTACACAGAAAACAACGCCGTTGAATATAGTTGGATATTTTCAGGTGGATTTATCGGTAACCGTTGCAGATGAGCTGATTGAATTGCAAGATGCAGAAGGAAATGCTTATGAATTGCTTTCACCGCTTGCTGTTTTACCATCTCCTCACCGTTTATCGACCCGGGAGGCTAAAGAAATCTGCGGGAAACTAAAATTCCGGTTGTGTGAGGATGTTTATTTTGTCTGGAAGGAACAAGTAAAGGCAGAGACAGAAGGAAAGGAACTGATCTGGGATGTGTATTCGCAAATGCAGGAAGAGGGTCATGCAAATCTGGTCTTTTGGATCCGCGTGGATGAAGACAAGCAGGGACATAATGATTTCCAAGGAAATATTTACCAGATGCAGAGCACTTTTACATATGCGGTGAGCAGAGAAGATGACGTCATACGGCTTCAGAAATTAATCCTGCAGGCACCGAAGATCAGGAATCTATCAAAGATAAAACAGTCATGAAATCATGAATGCCGGCATAAGTTAGCAGTGAGGTTGATATACGATGGTAAAACGCATTTACTTAGTCATCATCACTGCTTTTCTTTTGTTTCCTGTTTCTGTTTCTGCCAGCGAAAGCAGTGCTGTGATCAGTGAAGATACATTGACATCACAGGCAAAGGCAGCGTATTTGATGGAAGCGCAGACGCAGAAAAAGATTTATGCGAAAAAGGCAGAGGAAAGAATGTATCCGGCATCTATGACAAAGATGATGGGACTGCTGCTAGTGTACGAACAAATTAATGACGGCGCTTTGAAACTGGATGATCGTGTATGTGCCAGTGAGACAGCTGCATCGATGGGCGGTTCGCAGATTTATCTGAAAGTGAATGAGGAAATGACAGTTGAAGATCTGCTGAAGAGTGTCTGCATTGCTTCGGCAAACGATGCGATGGTTGCACTGGCGGAAAAGGTAGGCGGAACGCATGAACAGTTTGTTTTGATGATGAATGAAAAAGCGAAAGAGCTAAAGCTGTGCAATACACATTTTGTCAACGCGACCGGTCTGCATGACGATGATCATTACAGCTGTGCGAAAGACATGGCAACGATTGCGGCTGCACTGATCAAGGAAGACGGAGAAGAACTGCTTTCGATTACGTCAACCTACGATTCTTATATTCGCGAAGACAGTAATCAGAAATTCTGGCTCGTAAATACGAATAAGCTGATCAAGCAACTGGATGGTGCTGACGGACTGAAAACCGGATTCACTTCTGAAGCTGGATCCTGTATTACGGTCACGGCCAAACGAAACGGTCTTCGACTGATCGGTGTTGTGATGGGGGAACCGGATGGGAAAACCAGAAATCAGGAGGCCTCACAGCTGATCGAATACGGTTTTTCGGGGTATGAATCTAAACAGCTGTATGCCAAAGGAGATGCCGTTGATGAGCTGTGCTGTGAGAAAGGAACACCCGTCAAGACAAAACTGTTAGCGTTGGAAGATTCTTATTATGTCGTGAAAAAGGGGACGGATTCCAAAGTGAAGGAAAAGCAATTGCAGTTGACTGATCATGAACTGCCGTATCAGGCAGGAAAAGAATGCGCAAGATTAAAAGTGACGATGGATGATGGTTACACTTTTGAGGTTTCTCTTGGTACAGCTCAGGATGTCCAGCCGGCTTCCTATGTGGATCTATTGATTCGCTCTTTTCGACAGATGATCGCATGATGCGACATCTGTCTTTTTATTTACGTCTGTTTGTCGAACGTTTGTTTCGGATTTTCTGGCACTGTTTGTCGAAACCGGCCTATCTGGCGGGAATTTATGTTACTGTTTCAGTGGAGGGTTGATATGAAATATGAGCATAAAAAGGATATGCTCCGTTTTTATTTTGACGGAGAGTTGGATAATCTCAGTGTCATGCGGCTAAAAGAAGAGAGCATCGCTTTGATTGAACGTTTTCGGCCGCAGGTGCTGAAACTTGATTTCGCCAGCGTAACTTTTGTAGACAGTACCGGTATCGGATATGTGTTGGCACGTTACAGACAGATGCAGAAACTCCATGGAGAAGTGGTCATATGCAATCTGTCAGATGTAAATAAGAAAATCTTTGAAATGTCTGGAATCTTTCAGATCATTCGCTGTGAAAAAAGTGAGGGAAGAAAATGAATGAAATGAAGCTGGTATTTAAAAGCATGTTGGAAAACGAAGTGTTTGCCCGTACGAGTGTCGTTGCTTTTCTGGCTCCGCTGCATCTGTCAATGGAAACTTTGATGGAGATCAAGACCATTATTGCCGAGGGTGTCGTGAATGCCATGATTCACGGTTACGCAGGAAAGGATGACGGTGATATCTTCTTGGAAATATGTTATGACGATGAAATTATCATTATCGATCTGTACGATCAGGGATGCGGCATTGCTGATGTTGAGCAGGCAATGCAGCCATTATACACAAGCCGAGAAGATCTGGAACGAAGCGGGATGGGATTTACGATTATGCAGAGTTTTGCGGATGTATTCAAGGTGGATTCAAAACCTGGTACAGGAACGAATCTTCATATAGAGAAAAGACTGAAGTGAAACTGGAAGAACTTAATAATGAAGCGCTCATTGAAGCGATTCAAAAGGGATCAAAAGAAGCTAAGGATGTTTTTGTGACACGTAACCGTCCGCTGGTCTATGCGCTGGCAAAACGTTTCTCTTCGTCACGTGTATCTTACGAAGAGCTGGTGCAGATTGGATGCGTGGGCCTGATGAAGGCATTGAATCATTTTGATCTGAGTTATCAGGTGAAATTCTCGACATATGCGGTGCCGATCATTTTGGGTGAAATCAAGCGTTTTTTTCGAGATGACGGAAGCATGCGTATTTCCCGTTCCATGAAAGAAAATTATCTGCAGATGCTCAAGGTTCGTGATGAACTGCAGCAGAAACTGCAAAGAGAGGTAACCTACGAGGAAATTGCGGAAGCCTGTAATCTTGATCTTTCCGATGTTATCTTGGCGTTTGAAGCCAATCAGTTCACTGTTTCTTTTGATGAGATCATTTATGAAAATGACGGATCGCCGATCGTGCTGCAGGATAAAGTGGCAGATACAAATCAGAAAGACGTGACCATGCAGGTTTCGCTGCGGCAGGAGATTATGAAACTTCCGCAGCGGGAACAGCTGTTGCTGCATTATCGTTATGATATGGGCATGAAACAGGAGCAGATTGCTCAACGGCTCAATGTTTCGCAGGTTCAGGTATCAAGGATGGAACGAAAGGTGCTGGCCAAGCTGAAAAATCGGCTGGTGAATACATAGGCAGCCATGTTATAATGAGGTGCGGAAAGAGGGATGCTTATGAATTGTAAACATCGGATTCAAAGTTTTTGGAAATATTTTTTACTGAGAAAACCGGAACTGGAAGATGCTCTGCGTGTACAGGATGAGCAGCGTACAGCCGATCTGATTCGGGAAATCAACGTGGAACTGGAGAGAGTCTGCGGCTGTAAAGTGGAGATCGAGTTGAATGAAGACGGTTTTTTCGAAATGACATTTGATACCGGACCGAGCAAGACAGTCCAGTATATTACAGAACTGATGAAACAGTGCGCACCGAAAGAGCTGGTGGAGGACTGGATCATCAATGCATGGCTTCCGCCTTATTCTGCCAAAGCAAGAAATGCATTGCTTAAAATCAAAGACAAAACATATACCGGTGCGGATTTTACGGTCTTTTATGAAATCGACACAGTAAATCATTGTCTGCATGTATCTATGTATTGTCCGGGGTTTGCAGATATTGCCGATGAGGACCGCAAGCGGGAAATGTCAGCGTATATGCTGGAACTTTTTCTGGGAGAGCTGGAGCTGGAAGCGCGTATTGCCAGCGTACAGGCAGTCGATAAACCGTTGTCAGATTGTGAGAATTTCTGCCTGCTGCCTAATTTTTATGAAGATGTATGTGATATCGTCATCGATCAGGAGTGGATGGAGTATCATGAACCGACAAATATCTATATGGCTTATAAGATCAATGAAGAAACAAATGATGACTCATTGCGTCATGATATGAAGCTGATCATTACGACGAACTCACTGCTGCAAGAGGAAATTTTACAGAAAAATTATGATTCCTGTCTTGATTTTCGCGATAAAGGCGGTGAATATGGCTACCTTTATTACGATAATCCGTACGAGGATGAAAAAAACGCCCTTGTACGTCAGACCATGGAGAAAAAACTCAATGAACTTCTGCATCCGTTAGCAATTGCAAGAACGATTGGCGGTGCAATCGGAACGAATTATTCCTACATCGATCTGGCAGTGTTCGACAAAGATGCATTTATGATCGTATTGGAAGATCTAAACAGCAAAATCAGTTTTGCCCTGCATTATCAGCCGTTTATACCGGAACAATAAAATTGTTTTGAACTGAATCATAACTTGTTTTTGTTATATATAGGAATATCTATTGAACGATACTACCTAAACACATGGGTGTTATCCTGTATCCAACAGGAAATATCCATGTGTTTTATTGTTTTGGAAATCAATATATTCATCCGGTCATTCACTTCGGCATCAAAAAGGCCGGGCATTTTGATGCCTGGCCTTTTGCTGAAGCGATTTAGCTTGATAAGATATATCAGGCTTTGACTAATTTCTTTCCGGATGAAAAAGTAATCAATAAGCCTAAAGCGACTAATAAGATGGCTACGATCAATTGCAGACCGTCTGTCATGAATACAAAACCTCCACTGACAAACAGTTTCATGCAGATATTGTAGATGGAGATACCTAAAGATGTCATGGTAATGACAAGCATGGCGATCATTGGTGCATACCCATTCTTCCCGGCGGCTTTCCGCAATTCTTGCCGCCTCCATGTTGTCGCAGCCCAGTACCCGTTGGATCTCATCAGCATTGATGTAGACCATATCAACCGGGCGAAGCAAATCTGTAATTGTGCTCTTCCCTGATC
>OLRK01001042.1_pt1 | contig 26222 bp, 15 predicted proteins | sample 1672911 | NCBI WGS metagenome assembly OLRK01 (sample SAMEA3136736, study PRJEB25190) | human gut metagenome | biome: human gut; feature: human-associated habitat; material: faeces | place: Austria | collected 2013 | reverse complement strand
AATGCAGCGGAATTCATCTCTTTTTGTTCGCATCACCCACACGATAATTTAAAGGGTGCCCACCTGATAATTTAAAGGCGTACCTTCAAACACCCACACGATAGTTTAAATTACCAAAAAAATACCCTCCTTGCCGGTTTGCCCGGCAAAGAGGGTATGGACTTAAACATCACATTTTTTCATTTTTCTGTTTCATGATTCATCGTTCTTCTCTTTTTTTACGGTAAATAACGAACATTGACATGAGTGAAAGGATGCCTGCCGCTGCCCATGGCAGTGTATTCATACCTGGTGCTGCTGTATCTATCGCATCTTTATCCGGCTGGTGCGTCGGTTCTCCCTCTGCCGCATCTTCATTCGGATTGTCTGTTACTTTCTTCAGATTCAGTGCTGCTTTTTGCAACGCTTCATAAGCTTCTGTAACTTCTTCCTGCGTTGCATTCTCATCAAGATACACTTCACATGCCGCATCGTACGCTTCCTTAAACGGCTTCCAGCTGGCTGCCGTATAATCTTCTGCCTTATATCCGTCATATTTGCCTAACAGTTCATAAAGATCGCTCTTATCAACTTGAGAAGGCTCTGTGACTTCTACCAATGCTTTCACTGCATCATTCAGTGCAGCTGCAGCCGCATCGATCTGTTCCTGTTTCGCCGCATCGTCGCTCATTACTTCTTTAGCCGCATTCAGTTTTTCCTGCATAGCTGCCCAGCTGTCTGCAGTATATTTTGATTCCGTCAATGCTTCCGCTTTGCTGATTGCTTCCTCCAATGCACTCTTGTCTGTTCTTTCTTCTTCGATCAGACGAAGCGATACTTTGGCTAGATCAAGATCATAGATCATCTGAGCTACCTCATTAGCATCCGGACTGCTCTGCGCAAGAAGTTCTTTTGCTTCAGCGATTTTATCAGCCAGCTGTTTCCAGCTTTCTGCTGTATAATCTTTTTCATCAAGTCCAGCTACGAATGTTTCGGCTTCCTCGATTGCTGCTTTCAAGCCTTCTGTGTCTGCACTGATATTTGCACGTACGAGCTGAATTTCAGCAGCCGATCCATTATTATTTACTGCGGCAACATATTCAAGGCGTACATGTTTTGCGGTTACTTCTTCAAAATTTATTGTTTTGACCGAAGAGTCACTGCTCAATGAGCCGGATGCAATCTCTCTGTAATCGCTGCCGTCATCACTGACCAGAATGCGATATTTTGTAACATTTCCGTTTGTGCCAGTCTGACGTGGAGTATAGACCAAAGCATTTACTGCCGTCGGTTCGCTCATCTCCAGGTCAATCCAGTGCGGCATTGTCGTAACTGACCAGTCGGAATGCCACATTGTGTTTACATTGCCGTCCAGCACATTAGCAGGATTGGATCCGTCATGCTGATAGCTGGATGCGGTTGCCGTCATCGTTGAAGGATCGACATAATACAAATTTGTCAAAGATTTCGTCTGCAGCCCTTCGATTGCTTTTACAAGCGCATCTTCATAGGCATCGACAACATACTGCAGTTTTGACGGAAGATCATAACGGATCATATCAAGGATCTGACGAACCGCTGCGGCTGATTCATCAGTAAATGAACTCAAGTCTTCCACAAGTGCCTTATACGCTTGAATGCGGCTATAGTCTGCACTCTGGTATCCGGACTCTTTCACTGCCTTGTTTAACTGGTCGCTGAGACGTTCGATCTCGGAAGCATCCGGATCATACTGTGTCAGTATGTTCTTCGCCTCTTCAATCAACGGCTTCAATGTTGCGCTGTTTTCATCATTCATGACAGAAACAGCATTCCAAAGTGCATAATCCAATGGCATCGTTGTCGCGAAATCATCATTTTTGCCAATGCGGACATCATCCACATATCCGACAAAGGCATTGGTTTTGCTGCCGATCGTCGCCATCGGGAACATCATCGTCGCAAGCAAAGGTCTTCCTTCCACTTTTTCGCCGTCTCCGATCGTATCAACTAATGTTCCGTTTACATATAGCTCTATTACATTCTGTTGATTTTTGAATTCCAATTCCACCCACTCATTGACCGGTAGCGTATAGTTGAAGGAATAGTCATGGGATTCTCTTGAGAAACCGACCTGTCCTGTTTCTTTCTGTACTGCTTTGATGCTTCCGTACGGACTTTCGAACAGGATCTGTTCTTCGCTGTTGTCGGTTGTCCGTTTTACTTTAACACGCAGGTCATTGCCCAGCCCCGCTGTTTCCAGACCTGTCTGAATATAACTGCTGCCGCCTTCCAGCTTCAGAGCATTTTTGCCGTCAACCTCTGCGATTGAGGCATTTTCCCCTTCTTCCACTTTAAAGGCATTATCAGATGTATCTTTCAGTTCATCCATCGGCAGATTCATGTATTCATCACTTTCACTGTCCACTTCATAACCGAAGTTCGTGCGAGGTGCATCACCCAATTCGTCAGTACGATTTTTTGCCCCGGCAAGATCAAGTTCACCTTTGCCCCAAAGCTTTGCGGCAAACAATGACATATTTCCAAGACGGTCGTACACGTCGTATTGACTGACACCGTTTTCCAGATAATCTGTCATATCGTTCCAAACAGCAAATGCACCACCGACCATCTGATCATCACCGGCCGGGATCGTTACACCGCTGATTGTATTGATATCCAGGTTATACATCGTTCCGTCATTGAGATAATCATAGTAATACCCTGCATTCGGTACGATGTAGTAGTTACCGTCGTTGCAGTTGATCAGATCGAATCCTTCTTCATACATTTTGTCCATATTGGCGTATCCGAAGTTCCACAGGTTGATCTGAACACCTTCGGCATCAATATCTTCACCCTGCGCACATTGTGTGAAGCTTCCCCATACGCGTGCTTTTCTTCCGGTTGCTTCCACATAATCCAGCATGTCATTGACAAACTTGCGGTATGCTTCGGAAGAGGCATTATATTCATCCGCACCGATATGAACGATGGTCTCATCATCAAACACAGGATCACTGCCGGTCAAATATTCAGAGAAGATTGCCTGTACAAAAGCAAGACACTGATCATAAGAGTCAACAAGATCCAAATGGTCTGTCTGACGTCCTGATGTTCCATAACGAAGTTCAGGCAATACTTTCGTAAGTGCCAGTGAGTGTGCAGGCGTATCGATTTCAGGAACGATATTTACGCCCAGTTCACGTGATGCCTTTATGAAATTTTTAAATTCATCTTTTGTATACCATAAATCCGTGCTGGTTAGATCCTGTTCATACTGCAGGATCTGTCCGTCTACAGTCAGCGGCTGTCCATCCGCACCTGTCAAGACATTGCCTTCTTTGATCGTATCGCTTTCCAAACGGAATGCGGAATAAGCCGTCATCGGATCTTCCTTATTTTCCAATCCGATCAGGTTATCGTTCAAATGTACCTGGAAGTCGTTGAGTTTGTACCAAGACATTTGCTTAACCAGTTCCTCGAGATAATCCATCGTAAATGTCTTACGCCCAACATCAAGGATAAAACCGCGGACTTCATACAACGGGTAATCTCTGGTGATTCCCTGCGGAATCGTAGTAAACGAGCTCTGTTTCAGTGCCTGGAGAATCGTGCGTGTTGCCCAGTAGGCACCTGTCTGTGTTTCGGAAGTAACGACGACTTTATCGCTGATATCCATCAGATACCCTTCCTTCATCAGACCGAGCGAAGCATCTGTCGTTTTGCTGAAGAAGAAATCTCCGCTGCCGGCATCGGCTGCCGTGCCTTTTACCACTGTGATTTCTTTTCCGGTCATATCTTTATAATCGGCCTTCATCTCTTCCGCAGCGGATTTCAATTCATCATCGGCATAGATGATCCTGCTCTCCTCTGTCAGTGCAAAGGTTCCTGTTTTCCCTTTCCATTCCTGCAGCTCCGGCAGAACATTAGGGGCTTCATTGTCAGAAGCGGACGTCTTATTCTGCCCCGGAACGGTAACAGCAATTTCTTTGAATGTATAGTCCTTTGTTTCATCATCGACGATTTTAAAGGAAACTTTGACCGTTTTGTCAACGACCGGATGATAAATGGTCAGATCATCTTCAATGACCTGCTCCAGATCTGTACCATTATATGTTACTGTGTATCCTTCCACGTCCGGAAGATTGACCACCAGCTTTTCACTGTCTGCTGTCGGCTGCTCCACCGTGATCATGTTGCCGATATCATCCATGGACACGGCCGGTTCTCCGCCATATACTTCCATTTCATAAACGGAAATACTGTTCCATACGATATCACCATCCGGATCCTGCGCATCAGATGCATTGATGTAAAGACGAACATAGCGTGCCTTTTTTACGCTGTCCAGCGTTATCGTCTCTGTCTTGCTGGCAGGGCGTTCGCTCATTGTCTTTACTGTTGTCCACTTCTGTGCATCATCCGAGATCTGGATTTCGTAATTTGTCGCTTTTCTCGTTTCCCAGAACAAACGGACTGTCTTGACATCACGCTGTTGTCCCAAGTCAACATACAACCAGTGCGGCGGATTGCCGACATTGCTTGACCAGCGGGAGGTCCTGCTTGACGTATCACCGTCAAACGCTTTATCCGCTGTAAAATCAGATGTTTCTGTTGAACTAGCATAACCTTTTTGTCCCAAAGCCACATTTTCACTAGGATCTTGCGGCGTCGGCTGTGTCTCATCTTTCAACATCACTTTAAAATCAGATGCGGAGACACTTGGATAACCATGCATCTTTGTTACTTCCAGCTTTACATAACGTCCGCTGACAGCAGATTCCAATGTTACTTCTGATGTTTTTGAAGCATTATCGCTTACAGAAGCCACCGGTGTGCCCCAGTTATTAACGTCATCAGAAACATAAATGTTAAATGATGACGCATAAACACTGTCACTTTCCCAGATTACTGAAAAATAGTTCATTTCATAAGTATTTCCCAAATCAACATAAGCCCATTGTGTGGCATCTTTTTCTGTTGACCAGCGAGATGCCGTATCGTCATCTGTCAGATTACTAGCCGGCAAACTTCCATACTCAGCACTAGCTTTTACAGTCTTATTAGTAGCCAAGTTTGAATTGACGGGTGTTGAAGATGAATCATTTGTATCATAAATCTCAAACTCTCGAAGTGATACGCTTGGATAACCTCCGACCGTAATTGTGATTCTCACAAACTGATAATTCACAGTATTAGAAAGAGTAACCTCTTCAAACGCATTTTCTACTTTAAGATCAGACGGAGATTTATAAAGTTGCGTATAAGTACCATCTTGATCGTTGCTACCTTCAATTATGTACTCTTTTACTGTGATAACATTCGTATCTTCAAAATATATTTTAAACTTATTGAAATCCATTGATTTCCCCAAATCCACTGTAAATGAAGCAGTATATTTATTGTCTCCTTCAGATGCCCAGCGTGTATTGAGATCTCCATCAACGGCATTCGCAGCAGCAAGCGTCGCATTATCATAGGAATGACTGGCTGTCACATTTTTTTTCAATGCTAAGTTACTTTCAGCCGCTTTTGCAATATTTACTACTCCGCTTGATGGCAGACATGAGAAAACCATAAATGCTGCTAATACAAGTTTAAAGATTGCATTTATTTTTCCCTTCTTCATTAACTTTCCTCCTTTTTTACGCATAGATTTAAGATAAAATTCATACGATATTCATCTTGACGGCGTATAAAATAATATTCTAACTAATCTGACACCTCCTTCATTATTTCCTATTTCCCGAATAAATAATTAACGCACAACTATGCATTTTCATTATTACAAACCGCAAACGCAAATGCAAGCGTTTTCATAAAGATGCAATTTCTTTTGCTGAATTGTACAATATTTTTACTAAAAAGTGCAAAATGGTAAATTTTGTCAGAAATCAAAAAAGCTTCAATCATTTCCACTATACTGATGTGTATCCAGTTTTCTGGACACATTAAAATTTAATTTGAATAAATTATCCCATGGGCGATTCCCTTTATTTTACAGGTGGCACCCATTTTGTTTTTGCCTAAATCCTTTCATTGTAGTAGTAATCGATATATTTTCTCACAGCTTCTGAAAATTCATTAAATATTCAGTTTTTCATATCCATAAAGCATTTCATTTTTATGTCTTCCAAGGAAAGTTTCCATAACACAATTATCATAACAATTACCTTTCCTTTATACCGATTGAATAATCCCATGTTTTTTACTGTATTTCTAAAATGTGCGTGTTGATACTGCCGACCTTGATCGAAATGAAACATCACTCCTTCCACAGATGGAAATTTTTCAAACGCTATATCAAGCATTCGTTGAATCTGTTTCCTGTTTGGATTTAATGACAAATCATAGGAAATGATCTCATTGATATTCATATCTAAGATTAGAGAAGGATAACATTTGCCTCACGAAAAACTAAACTGCATCTTTCCAATGTTTCCTTCGTAAGAATGCTATTTTTCTTTTGGTGTTTTCCCAAACAATTTCATGTCATGTATAAGGCGTTGAACTCGTTTGTGATTTACATTATGACCACCACTCATCAAAATCCATCATTCCTTTATTCCAATACTTTTATGATTGCCATTTCACAATATCTATTTGGTAATATTGTCAATCTTTTTTTACCAAAAGGGGATGCTTTTTTTGGGACCGAATGAATCCTTTAAATCAAAGGGTTTACGATAATCAATTAGAATTTAATATTCTAATGACTCTTTGATTTTTTTGAATTATACCGGATAATATATGCATTTAATTGTTCTGTAAATTCATTTACAGTTGTATTATTCCAGTCTCTATCATGATAAAATTCTTTTTTCTTCCGAAAAAGCCCTCGTAAACTGAATTGTCTGGTGAACATCCTTTTCTTTAATCAATGAATGATCATCCATTATCTTTATCCACTCAGACCATCTATAATGTGCTCCGCGGTCTTTGTGAATTCTTGATTTTCATCACTTAGCATTTCTTCCAATAATCTGTTATTTGCTTGCATATTCCTTACCTCCTTTTGTTCGCTATTCATCATACTGACTTCCATTTTCCTCCGTTCCTGTTTACTCATGGTTCTAGCCTTTTCTCTATCTCAAACTTTCGCATGATGAAATCAATTTCCAATTCAATAACTGATAGATTTGTTCAATCCTTCGCTCCATTTCCATTACAGAGACTTCTGCACTACTACGACCTCGGCTGACTTCCCTTAATATACCTTTTTCGACCGATGGTATCATCACTGATTTTAAAGTTTACTGAATTTCATCGTCTAAGGGCCCTCCCGGGGTAATTCACTAATCCTATCTCTTTTACAACGCCTTGATTTACTGTCTTGGTTTTACGTTTACCTTTAGGACTTTGATTTGTTAGGCAATCTCATCCACCATTTAGCCTTATATCATGTTTCTGTTCGTACGCTCAAAAGAGTCGCTACGCCACTTCCTTCATCCTCAACTTTACTGTTAACGACTTGTGGGTCACTACACTTGGCGGTAAATACCTGTGGTTGCTTTAGCTCCAACTGAATTAGTGCCATGCCGGCACACCTAAAAAAGGCTTACCCTTTTCAGGTAAGCCTTAACGTCTTTTACTGTTCTTTCTTTTTACGCTGCAATACAAAGAGTGCTGCTGCTGACAGTGCAAGCATGCCTGCCGCTGCGCTGATTGGAGCTGCAGCCACACCTGTCGGTGTATCTCCTGCATCATCCTTATCTTCATCAGCGATTTCAGAGTCTTTGATTGTCAAGCCAAGTTCGGCTTTTTCAAAGGCATTCTGAAGTTCCAAGAACTCACGAACGCTGAGATCAGCGGGATCCGCATTCATCAATGCATCATATGCATCTTTATATGCCTGATAAGATTCATCTGTATAACTTCCCTGTGGTTTCAAAACAATGGAATCCAGATAATCTTCCACGCCCTGTGCACGGATTTCCAGTGAACGGATCGCCTCATCCAGTGAAGCAATCATTTCATTGATCGTTTCAGTCGTTCCGGATTTCAGCAGTTCTTCCTCTTTCGCCATCAGCTCACGCAGTGTGCGGTAGGAAGATACTGTATAAAGATCTTCATCCACCCGTTTTGCTTCCGCCATCTTTTCCTTCAGTGCATCTACATTGACAAGCGCCTTCATTGCTTCATCCAGACGTTTTACATATTCGGCACTGTCTGCGCCCGGCTGTTTTGCCTCTTCAACCAGTATCATCAAAGCCTGATATGAATCTATTGTATAGCTGTTTTCATTCAATGCCTCGATCTCTTTGATCAGATCCTGCAATGCAGCATCAGATACTAATACCAGCTGTTTGCGTGCTGTCTGAATCTTGTTTACAGCTTCAGCAACCGCTTCTTTTGTTCCGTCAACAAGCAGCTGTTTTCCTTCTTCCACAGCCTCGGCATACTGCTGATAACTTTCAGAAGTATAAAGCGTTTCATCAACTTCCTGTGCAATTTCCGCTTTCAATGCCGTTGTATCAACAAGACCATCTACAGCTTCCAGGTAAGCATTTGTCAATTCGGCAAATACGGAAGGATTAACACGGTCCTCCGGCTGCTGTGCTGCTTTGTCTGCGGCAATCTGAGCTTCCAGACGCTGTCTGGCAGCTGTAAGTGCCTGATAAGATGCTGTTGTGTAGTTATCTGCAACAAATCCATCATAAGATCTGAGTTCAAGCTCTGCAAGCTCTCTGTTGCGGATGGAGTAAGTCAATGCGGCAAGTGCCGATTCTGCTTTTTCAACCAGCTGTTCTGCTTTTTTCTGAGAAAGATCATCTGTATTTTTCAAAGCGGCTTCCAGCTGATTCAGGCTGTTTTCATAAGCCTGATAAGACGCCGTTGTATAAGTGTTGTCATTTGCCGTCTTATTGTCTACGAGATTCTGCATCTTCGAAACGGTTTCCGCATTTACTTTTGTTTCTGCCTCTTCTGCCGCTTTGCGCAGGCTTGCAACCATATTGTCTACAGTCAGCTGTGAAACAGCTTCATCATCCTGCAGATCTTTAGCCAATGTTTCCAATGCATCGTAAGCGTTCTTTGAAGTGTTTGTCCAGTTTTCATAACCTGCCGGTTTTGCATTCAGGATATCATTCAGTTCACTCTTATCTGCATTTTCAACTTCATTGCTGAGCAGAAGAATCTCGGCAATTTCCGGAAGCTTATCCTTCCATGAGAATTCGATGCTCAACAATGTATAACCGTCTTTTACTTTGAACTCATTCAACGCCTGCGTCAGGCTGCCCATAGTGACTGTTTCTGTCTGTCCGTTTGCTTCATTATAGAGCTCGGCTTTTACGACAGCACCGCTTGCATCTCCGTTCTGGATCACACGCACGCTGCGAATATCGGATCCGTCGGAAATCTGATAAGTCATTGAACCGTTTTCCGCAGAAGGACGATAAGCAGTTGTAAAGTCACTGTCGATCATCTTGCTTGGCTCATATCCTCTTTCTTCCACGGTTCCGGAGAATGCCATGTTGGACTCGGAAGAAATATATGCGCCGCCGTTGATCACGATTTCATTCATGATCAATGAACGATTTGGATAATCTGCAGTGATCAAAAGACGCATGTAACGTGCTTTTGTATTCAGATCATCTCTTCCGTAATAACGAACGTTCGGATAATTGGAATCTGCCTCTCCGGCACCTACATCACCCATCGTCTGATTTGCCTGCTCTGCAGTATCCGCAACACCGTCTCCGATTTCAAATGCATCTGTCCATTCTTTTCCGTCTGTAGAAAGCTGTACCAGTGCATCACGAACATAGTCCTGCGTACCATCAGAAGTATAGATTCGCAATGATTCCACAGTAATTTCCTGACCGAAACTGTAGACAATGGTGTTTCCTTTTCTTGCAGAACCGCCGAATTTTGTCTGTGTGTTCATATTGTTGTCAAATGCCTGACCGTTTTCTCTTGTATCTCCCCAGCTGGCATTGATCGGAACATCGGATGAAACAAGTTCACCCATTTCGGTGATCGGAAGCAGCGTAACAGCCAGTTTATCAACTTTCAGATCCGTTGCCTGCTGTGATTTGTTGACAAAGCGTACATAACGTGCAGTATCTCCTGATACTTCACTGATTGCTTTCCATACTTTTCCGTTGTTTGAATATTCAAGAACGATTCCTTCTCCGCTGAATGCCTGATCAACAGAACCGATCTTTTTGATTTCCTTGAAATCGATACCCATGTACTGCTGCGGCTGCAGTGTCAGTGATCCGGCAGACAAAGAAGCCTGTGTTTCATCAACCGCTGCATTAAACTCATGCGCATCTACATTTGTATAAATATTTTCGATTCCGGCTGCGGCTACTTCAGTCACTTTGACTTCATACAGCTGCCACCATAATCCGGTGTTGCCGGCCGCATTGATCAGTCGAATCGCCTTTGTCGTCACACTGTTGCCTTCAACTTTTACATTCGCTCCCGCATTCTGTACAGTTGTCAGATCTTCCCACTGATCGCCTTTGAGATACTGAATCTTCAAAGAAGAAACGCGGTCACCGCTGCCCTGCAGGATACTGATGTCTTTCAATACGACATCACGGCTGAAATCGATCCGGACACCCTGATTTGCCAGGATGTTTCCGTTTCCTGTTCCCGCCATCCAGGCGAGCGTGCTTTCATCGCCGTCCACGATGTATTCATATTTGTTGTTCTTATTGTTGTCATTGACTACTGAGTTCACACCGATCTGTGTATCGACAGCACTTGCCGTCATGGTAAACGGCGTATAACCGCTCGGCGGCAGAACCGTGATTTCTCCCAGTCTCCACCATACCGCTTTCTGTGCTGTATTACGGACACGTACATAACGTGCCACTGCATTTCCGGCTACTGTCTGTTCATTCTCGGCAGCCAATGACGCGAATGCTTTCCACTCATCACTGCCGTCTTCTTTTACTTCAACAACAGCCTGACTTAAGATATCGCCGCCGTTTGCTCTGGCTGCATCCTGTGCAACATAAACGGAACCGATTTCCTTATTTTCGCCGAGGTCTAATACAACCGCAGCATTGGCACCGATGAAGTCGCCGCCGCTGTCTTTCAGCCAAAGTTCGGACAGTGCATCGCCGTCCACTACTTTGGATGTATCTGTATTCGTTACTGTTACAGCATTCTCGACCGTAACTTTCTGCACCTTCAGCTCATCCTGTGTTTCCTGCTGCTTATTGATATCGAAAGAAGCAATCGATACCCAGCTGTCAAAGCTGTTGTTTTTCGTTGCGATGAGACGAACTGCCACAACGTCTTTCAAGTTCAGGTCTTTTTCAACAATTGCATCTGTCGCGCCGTTGCCCAGCGTGTACTCTGTACCGTTAACATCCACCCAGCCGCTTTCCTCGTCAGCGCCTTCCGGCAGATACTGGAGCTTGCTGTACTGCAGATGATTTTTGCCACCTCCCATCAGGACACGGATATTTTCAACATCGATGGCACGGTTGAACTTCACGCCAAAATAATCACCGGCTTTTGGATAATTCGGTTCTTTGAACTGTACTGAAGTTCCGTCATTTCCGTCAAAGATATTATCGGTTGATCCGGAGGAAGGATTTGTAAAGGAATTACTGATATAAGTATTGGTAATGACACTAGGATCAGAAATTTCCTGCACTTTTCTTGAAAGATAAGAATCAAGCGTATTCAGGAACGGTACGATATGCTGTACACCGACTTCCGCATATTCATAATGATCCACATACCATAACGCATGTGTCTTTGATGCGTTGAATGCGCTCTTTCCTTCATTTGTATACTGATAGATAGAAGCAGCGTTTCCGTCAAGGATCGCTTCCACGCCTTTCAGATAAGCAATGGCAGCAGCTGTTGTATCATCCCAGCATTCCAGCCAGTATTTGATCTGTTCTTTCAGATTCGGATCACCGGCTGATGTCTGGAACACGGATGACGCTGTCTGTAGCGTTTCAAATTCAGCAAGCAGTTCTTCCACATCGGCTTTCGATACACTGTCACTGCTGAGTTTTTCTTTGAAAGCATCCAGTTTCGGAGCCAGTTCCACTGACTCTTCCAGTTTTGTTACACGGCTGTCCATATTCTGGTTGATCATATGTTTAGACAGTTCGCGCAGCGCATCGGATGCGTCTGTATCCAATGCCGAGTTATGGTCCACATATTTAAAGGAATCTTCCCAAGCCTGATCTGCGGTTGCTTGATCCTGCCAGATATTCCAAGAATAGCATGCATTACCGAAAATAGCGACCTTGCTTGGCTCGGACTGCTGCATCGGATTCAGCACGATACCCTGAATATTGTCCGGATCGACACCAGGATGCAGGAACGTCGTATAGCCGCCCATGATCAGATGTTTCTTTGAATTATCTGTACATGGCCAGTTGATCCACATGAAAGGACCTCTTCCGGTTGTCTGCGTAAATGAACTTGTAAAGTTATTTGATACTTCGCCCCAGATTTTTCCACCAGTCATGATGATCTGCACGTTTTCCGGGAACTGACTGTAATAAGACTGTCCGTTGTACATGTATTCCTGTGTACAGAACGGCAGTTTATCCACCAGATCCGGATATTCTTCTTTCATATCCTTGAGCCATGCGGACATATCTTTCAAAAAGCGGACATAATTATCATTTCCGACATGACCGGCGTCATCGGCGAGGATGGCAATTTGACGGACACCGCCCTTTTCGATAACCTGTTCAAATTTCGCCTGTACGATCTTCAAATCTTCCTGATATGCTTCTTCGGAAGAAAAACGAATAGCGTTATACATGAACGGATGCAGTGCATACACGAAGCGACACTTAGATTTCTGTCCGGCCTCAGACAGAGGAATGATCATGCTTTCCAGTTCCTCATCTGTATACAGTTCTCTCCAGTTCTGATTATGCTTTGGATCGTTCTTCGGTGCATAGACATATGTATTCAGCTTATAGTAACCTGACCACTCCATCAGGTTGCAGCGATCACTTGTTGACCATGGATTTCCATAGTATCCTTCAATAAAGCCGCGGCTGCTTATATCCGCCCAGTCCTCAATATGGAAGCTGCGGATCGTATAGCTTTCCATCTGCTTAAATACATGATACAGCGTCGTAATGCCATAAAAGCTGGCATCTGTATCTTTTCCGAGAATCGTAATGACATTATCTTTGTTGTCCAGTACATAAGAATCTATTTCATCAAACAGATCACCTTTTGCAACAGAGATATGATCATTTACGTATGTATCAACATATTCGCCTGATCCGGCAATACCGACCAAAATATTTGTCTTATTTTCATCGATCTGATCTGAGACATTGCTGACGATGTCTCCTCTCAGTGCCAGGGTTTCTTCCAGACGTGCTTTTGTCTCTTTGTCGATTCCGCTTTCATACACGATATTTACATCATTCTGGATGATGTACTCATCATTTGAATATTGTATGGAATGTGGATTTGGATAGATCTCATACTCCGGCAGCTCTGCGGCCTGGCTTGTCAAAGGTGTGCCGATGACAGCTGTCAAAGCCATGAAGAGCGCCAGCATGAAAGAAAATGCACGTTTCAAAATTCTTTCTTTTCCCATTTCTTTTGTATTCCCTCCTGTTCTGCATGAATGACAACCATTTTGGCGAAACAACGGTCAGCCTAAGTTGATCTACAAAAAATGCTGGCAAAATTTGTCAATTCAATGCTCTATTAATTATCACATGGGGAATTTCTCATAGCAAGCGCTTTCATTCAACTTTTTATGCCAGTGCTAATTTGTACAAAGATTTTGTTAAAAAGTGTAAATGCATTTTTTGGAAAATAAAAAAGAGCTTTATGCTCTTTTCGTCATGATTTTTTTCGCTGCTGGATAAAATACGATGCCCGCAGCTGCAGCTGGATCGGCGTCAGTCTCAGCAGGGCATGACTGCATTTCATCAATGCACCCGGAATGATGACACGCTTTTCCTCAAACATGCCGCGAACGGCAATTTTTGCCACCTCTTTTGCCGTCTTTCCTTTCAGGGCAAAACGCACACCGGCTACCTGGTTGAATTCTGTCTGCACCGGACCGGGGCACAGAGCGCTGACATGCACATTGCATCCGCGATGTTTCATCTCTCCATATAAAGCTTCACTGAAACGCAGGACATACGCTTTGCTGGCATAATACGCAGCCATCAGCGGTCCCGGAAGATAACCGGCAAGACTTGCCACGTTCAGGATATAGCCGTAATCACGCGCAATAAAATCACGTATGAACAGCTTTGTGAGTATATGCACAGCTTTGATATTGACATTGATCAAATCCATTTCCAGATCAAGATCCGTTTCATCAAAACGGCCATATACGCCAAAACCGGCATTATTGACCAGAATATCGATATCTTCTTCCTTCAGTCGTTCATACAACAAACGGCAGCTTTGTTCATCTGCCAGATCCATGCTGATGATCCGGACGCCATCGCCCAGCTCATCCTTGATTTCCTGCAGCCGCGTCATTCTTCTCGCCACCAGAATAACTTCTATTCCCATGGCAGACAGCTGACGGGCGATCTCACAGCCGATCCCGCTGCTTGCTCCAGTAATCAGTGCCTTCATTCCTGCATCTCCTTTTTGTTCAGCTTTCCCACTGACATTCGGTAATTCCGTTGCTTAATGTTCCATCCGCCTGTAAATGGACCACTTTCTGATCCAGATCCAGTGTGAAATGAAAAGTGAAGTGCTCGCTTCCGTCCTCTGCCAATGTCAGAGATACCAGATGCATGCCTTCCTTTGCCGCTGTCTTCGTCAGTTTCTTTGTCTTCCCATGGCTCTCATTGTAAGCCGGAACAAATTCATCGACAATCGCTTTTACCGCATCATTGCGCCATCCTACCGGACGTTTTTTCAGCTTATAAAACAAATGCACAGCTGCATCGTTGCTTCCGGCGACCGCTATTTCCTCTCTTCCGAAAGTCACCTTGTCCTTCATCTCTTTTTGCGGTTCGTTAACTTCCTGCGTGACAGTCTTCTTTTCCTCTTTTTCCAAAGCAGAGACCTGTACCGCATCAGCAGTTTCCGCACTTTCTCTCTTCTCGGATGCAAGGTATGCTTCCAGCTGTTCATCACGGCATGGTGCCTGCAAAAGCTCCAGAAGTTCCAGTCCTTCTTCGCTCATACGTACTTTGGCCCGAAAGATCATATTTCCTTTCAGACAGTTCTGCAGTTCATGAACGCCTTCTTCATCACACCTTTTTTCCAGACGGATTTTATCTGTATGAAGCTGTGTTCCGTTTTCTTCTCTCCAAGCATGAAGGATTACACTTGCTGTCCAATAATATGCTTCGCCGCTCTTATGAGCGCCCACCCCGATCGGACCACAGAGTCCGAAAACGATCAGCGGCTCATGGCTTTTCTTTCTTTTTTTAAAAAAACGATCGAGTATTCCCATCTTGTCTTCACCCCAGTACTCATTACTTTGTCTATTATAACATGACACACGTTTCCATGTCATGATTCATTCTTTATTATTTCTGATGAAAAGCGGCTTTCATCGCAATAAAAAGCTTCCCTGCATACCGCAAAGGAAGCTTTTCGATCACTCCGTCAAATTCCTTTGATCACATGGAAAGCATGCTGTGCCGCCACAGCACCGTCTCCCGCGGCAGTGACAACCTGTCGAAGCGGTTTATGTACGACATCACCGACACCATAGATTCCTTTTACCTTTGTTTCATTATTCTCATCGACAAGCAGATATCCCTGTGCATCCATCACATCAAGTCCATCCAGAAAAGCAGTAAGCGGATCTGCACCTACATACGGGAATACGCCGGATACCGGCAGCGTCTGGCATTCGCCGTTTTCCACATCCTGAATGACGATTCCGCTGACCATCATGCCATTATCCAGGATTTCTTTAGGCACATGCTTCTTGATGATTTCGATACGCTCATTTTCCTCTACCTGCTGCTGAATATGTGCTTCGGCACGGAATACATCGCGGCGGATCACAATCGTAACTTTGCGTGCGAACTGAGTCAGATACAATGCTTCTTCCAACGCGGAATTGCCGCCGCCGATCACACAGACATCCTTGTCACGGAAAAAGGCACCGTCGCAGACCGCGCAGTAAGAAACACCGCGTCCGACATTTTCCGCCTCGCCCGGGATATTCAGCATGCGTTCCTTCGTTCCGCTGGCAACGATCAGCGCTTTGCACACATATTCAGTCCCGTCCGCACAGATCACTCGTTTTTGATCATCCTCTGCCTTGACAGCCGTAACTTCTCCATAAGCGTATTCAGCGCCGAAACTAGTCGCATGCGTAAACATTTCATTCGCCAGGTCCGCACCGTTAATGCTTTTGATTCCCGGCCAGTTGCTTATTTCATTGGTCTTGATGAGCTTTCCTCCCGGTGCTCCCATCTCCAAGATCAAGGTGGACAAGCCGGCTCTGCTTCCATAAATCGCCGCCGTCATGCCGCCCGGTCCAGCTCCTATAATTATAAGATCGTAGTATCGCTCCATTCACGTTCCTCCTTAACTATACTGCCCAGCTCCCGAAAATCATAAATGAGCGAGCAGGGCCGCAATGCACGCAGACCCGGCTCTCTTGCCGTATCTGAAACATATGCAATGCTGTACGCTGCGATTGCCTTCGCCGCCATGATGTCTGCATCTGAGTCTCCCACATAGATCAGATCATCATGCCCCATCCCCAGCTGTTCACAGGCCTTCAATAATCCCTGCGGATCCGGTTTTACCTTCTCCACTTCATCTCCTCCGATAACGCTGGAAAAATAACCGCTCAGTTGAAGACGGTCCAGTGCCATCTGCAGCGTATCCTTCATTTTATTGGAAACAACAGCCATCGGATAACCTTGCTGCTGTAATTCAGTCAGCACCTCATGTACGCCTTCGAACACTGTTACGTATTCATCATGGTGCTGTGTATAAAAACGGCGGTATTCTTTTACTGCCTGTTCGATCTCTTCCTCTGTATCAAAATACTTTGCATAGCTCACCTTAAGGGGCGGGCCGAAAAAGGCGTCCTTTTCTTCTTCGCTGATTTCGTGCCGGGCAGCGAGCACCTTCATCGAATGCTCGAAAGAAGCATAAACCAGTGCACGGGAATCGATCAGCGTCCCGTCCAAATCAAAGATCACAGCCGGCTTTTCCCTGCGAAAAGGCCAAACCCCCGCAAACAAACGGTCCCACAGACCAAAGAGCCCGCATACACCGATAAAGACAAACAGCAGGGAGACAAGCTGGGCAATGCGAAGCGAGCCGAGCATCAGAGCATCACTGCGCATCGATTCGATCACAAAACGGACCGCTCCGTACCATGCGAAATATGCCCATGCCAGGTCTCCGCGTTTTTTTCTTCCATAACGCTTGAAGACAACGGCAATCAAAACAAAGCCAATCAGATTCGCCACGCTCTCATAAAGAAAAGTCGGCTGACGGTAAGCACCGTTGATCAGCATCTTCTCTTTGATGAAAGAAGGCCATCCGTTATAATAAGCTTCATCGACAACTGCGCCGTATGCCTCCTGATTTACAAAATTGCCCCAGCGACCCAACGCCTGAGCAATCAGGATATTGGGGAAAACGGCATCCATGATACGAAGTCCGTTTACCTTTTTCTTTCGGAAATACCAGATACCAAAGCCGATGCCGGCAAGCAGTCCGCCATGAATTGCCAGACCTCCTTCCCATACATAGAAAATACGGATCGGATCATGCACATACAATGTATTCCACTCAAAGATCACATAGTACAGACGGGCCCCGACGATCGCGATCAACAGCATCGGCACAAAGAAATCTTCCAGAAGCGTCTTAGGATATCCCTGACGCTTCAGAGTACGCAATGACAGAAAATAAGCGATCATGGCTCCGCTCAGGATGAGCACTGCATACCAGGTCACATGCAGTGAACCGATGGAAAGGATGATTTTACTGGTTGGAAACAATCGCATTGGTTTCCTCCTTGTTTTTCTCTATGAACTCAAGAACTCGTTTTTCAAATTCCTTGGCTGAATCCAAACCGTTCTTAGCAAGCAGATAATTGGTTACGGCACTCTCGATGATGACGCCCATGGAACGTCCCTCGCGCACTGGAATCGTGATTTTCGGTATTTCAACATCCAGAATATTCACGCTTTTCTTTTCCTCTATTCCGACACGGTCATAATTTGCCTTGGGATCAAATTCCTCCAGCGTGATCTGAATATCGACATTGGACTTCGGAGCGACGGCACCGACACCGTACATTCTCGAGATGTTGATGACACCGACACCGCGCAGTTCCAGCATGCCTTCCAGCAGCTGCGGCGAACAGCCGACGATCCGGTTATGAATGCGGGAACAGTCCACACGGTCATCCGCCACGAGCTGATGACCGCGGCGAATCAGTTCCAGGGCGATTTCGCTTTTACCCATGCCGCTTTCACCGCAGATCAGCACACCGGTACCGTAGATCAACAACAGTTCGCCGTGTACACAGACCGACTTTGCCAGTTTTTCATCTAGCCACGAAATGATATTGACGATCGTATGATTTGTTTTTTCACTGCAGGAAAAAATAGGAAAATTTTTTTCAATTGCACATTCACGCAGAATCGGCGGACATTCGTGTCCTCTTGTAATGACAAGAGCCGGGGTCTCTTCCCTGGTCAAAAAGTCGAAAGAACGTTTCTGTGCCGCTTCGCTCATTGTATTGATATAAGCAATTTCCTTATCGCCCAGGATGATCAAACGTTTTTTCTGCGAATAATCAAAGAATCCGGCCAGTTCGAGCCCGGGGCGATTGGTATCCGTCAGCTCGATGATGCGTTTTCTCGATTCTTCATCGCCGGTCAGCTGCTCAAACTGAAAATAATCCGCAAATTCCTGTACAGTTACGTATTTGTTTTCCATCTCTATACCTCCAGTAATCTTTTCAGGTAACGTCCGGTATGACTCTGTTCGCAGGCGGCCACTTGTTCCGGTGTTCCCGTTGCCACAATTTCTCCGCCTTCATCGCCGCCTTCCGGTCCCAGATCGATCAGATAGTCCGCACTTTTGATCACATCCAGATTATGTTCGATGACCACGACCGTATCACCGTTGTCGACGATTCGCTGCAAGACCTCCAGCAGTTTCTTGACATCATGACTGTGAAGCCCGGTCGTCGGCTCATCCAGGACAAACAATGTTTTTCCCGTTGCTTTTCGCTGCAGCTCACTGGCCAGCTTGACACGCTGTGCTTCTCCTCCGGAAAGTGTCGTCGCGCTCTGTCCCAGCTTGACATAGCCCAGTCCCACATCTTTCAATGTCTGCAGCTTATGGCGGATCTTAGGCACACTGGCAAAGAAGTCGATTGCCTCCTCGATGCTCATTTCGAGCACATCGTAGATATTCTTTCCTTTGTAAGTTACCTGCAGGGTTTCTTCATTATAACGCTTACCGCCGCATTCCTCGCACGGTACATAAACATCCGGCAAAAAATGCATCGAAATGCGCAGGATACCGTCACCCTGACAGGCTTCACAGCGGCCGCCTTTTACATTGAAGGAAAATCTTCCTCTGTCATAACCGCGCAGGCGTGCCTCCGGAGTCTGTGCATACAACTCACGGATATCATCAAATACACCGGTATAGGTAGCAGGATTGGAACGCGGTGTGCGTCCGATCGGATCCTGATCGATATTGATGATCTTGTCAATATTCTCAATTCCCTTGATTTCTTTATGCTTGCCGGGCTTGATGCGGACACGGCCCAGTGCATGCTGGATCCCCTTAGTCAGAATTTCGTTGACCAGTGATGATTTTCCCGAACCGCTGACTCCGCACACACAGATAAAGGTTCCCAGCGGAAAATCCACTGTTACGTTTTTCAGATTGTTGCAGGCCGCCTTGACGACACGCAGTTTTTTGCCGTTGCCCTTGCGCCGGCCTGCAGGCACTTCGATCTTCATGCGTCCGCTCAGGTAAGCACCGGTAATGGAGTTTTCGTTTTCCATGACCTCCTGCGGTGTACCGCAGGCAACGACCCTTCCACCGTGGATGCCGGCACCCGGGCCGATGTCAATGATATAGTCAGATGCCCGCATCGTATCCTCATCATGCTCGACGACGATCAGCGAATTGCCCAGATCACGCATATCTTTCAGCGTATTGATCAAACGGTCATTATCCCGCTGATGCAGACCGATGCTTGGTTCATCCAGTACATACAACACGCCGCTGAGATGACTACCGATCTGTGTTGCCAGCCGGATCCGCTGTGCTTCACCGCCGGAAAGAGAGCCGGCAATGCGATCCAGCGTCAAATAACCTAGGCCCACATTTTCCAGAAAACTTAAGCGATCCCGGATTTCCTTTACGATCAGACGGGCGATCTCCTGCTGCTGCGGGGTCAGTTCAAGATCTCTCATGAACACAACCGCATCACGCACGCTCATTTCTGTCCATTCATGGATATTTTTACCGCCGACATAAACACTGAGTGCCTGTTCATTGAGCCGTTTGCCGCCGCAGGTCGGACACGGCATTTCGGCCATGAATGTTCCCAGCCATTCTCTTGACATGGAACTGCTCGTTTCCATATACCGCCGCTCGATCAGATTGGCAACGCCTTCGATAAATTCATTTTTTCTGGTCACATTGCCGCTTCGGGAATAAAGCGTATAAGCGATCGGCTCATCCGATCCATATAAAATAAGATCCATTTCACGCTTGCTGAGCTCGTTCAGGGCAGTATCCACGCTGATATGATAATGATCAAGCAGTGCCTTGAAACGCTGCCATTCCAGATTTTCGGAATCAACGATATTTTTATAAAAAACAATGCCGCCATCACGGATGCTCTTGCTGCGGTCAGGAATCAGGTAATCGATATCCACCTTCTGAGTAAAACCAAGACCTTTGCATGTCGGACACGCCCCGAAAGGAGCATTGAATGAGAATAACTTCGGCTCCAGCTTCGGTATCGAAAAACCGCAGTACTTGCAGGCGTAGTTGCTGGAGAACAGGATTTCCTCCTCACCGTAAGCTACGACGGCAAGACCGTCACTGAGCTTCAATGCGCTTTCCAGCGAATCATGCAGACGGGACCGGTCATCACTTTTCACGATTCGATCCACGACCACATCGATATCATGTTTCTTGTTTTTCTCAAGTTGTTCCACTTCTTCCAGAATCCGTATCTCATGATCGATGCGTGCTCTAACATATCCTTCCCGCACAAGCCGGGCAAGAAGGTCTTTGTGTGTTCCTTTCTTCCCCTTCACGATCGGCGCCAGGATCTGCAGACGGGTACGGTCCGGCAGTTCCATGATCCGATCGATCATCTGTTTGATCGTCTGTGATGTGATCGGCTCATGATGCGTCGGACAATACGGAACCCCGATACGGGCATAAAGCAGACGGAGATAATCATAGATCTCCGTCACCGTTCCGACCGTAGAACGCGGGTTGTTGCTGGTGGTCTTCTGATCAATGGAAATGGCCGGAGAAAGACCCTCGATGCTGTCTACTTCCGGTTTTTCACTGTTCCCCAGAAACTGTCTTGCATATGCGCTTAATGATTCGACATAACGCCGCTGACCTTCCGCATAAATTGTGTCGAAAGCCAATGAAGTTTTTCCGGAACCGGAAACTCCCGTCATGATGACAAATTTATCACGGGGTACCTTCACATCAATATGTTTCAGATTGTTTTCTCTCGCTCCTTTGATCACGATCCAATCCTTATTCATGCAATTCACCTCATTCTATCTTTTGCCGCAGAGACAGCAGCTATACATCCCTGCGTTGTTTTCATACCTTTTTATTATATAACACCTTATTCTTTTTCGCACTCCATTCGCGCAAAAAAGACCTCCGCACGCAATACGGAAGTCTTTATCATGAATCTTCACTGCAAAGGAACAGCCGCCGAAGCACGCTGTCGCTGCACCGGTACAAAACCTTCTGAATCAGCGGAATCAAGATCATGCCGACGACGACATACAGCAACTGCTGCATGCTTAAATGTTTCAGCATGAACCAGCTCCTGAGAAATTCCACATTGATACAAATCAGGAACAGAGCACACATCGCTATGAAAATGATCAGTCGGTTCCGATCAAAAGGACAGCAGACATGAAACAGTACAGCCAGCGAACTGAATCCTGCCAACAGCACACACATGGTCGAGATGACTTCTCTGCTCATCGGTTCGGCTGCGGTCAGCCCATAGACATATAAGACAGACAAAACAACACAAAGCGCGCCGGGGATTGCATTCTTGAATACATTGAACAGGAAATTTCCTTTGATGCGCTCGTGATTTGCTTCCAGCGCCAGGAAAAAAGAAGGCATGCCGATCGAAACCGTTGAAATCAAAGTAAGCTGGATCGGTTCAAAAGGATAAATCGGGATGAAGAACAGCGTAAGCAAAGACAATAAAACGGAAAATGTCGTTTTTACCAGAAACAATGAGGCTGTGCGCTGAATATTATTGATCACGCGGCGTCCTTCGTCAACGATCTGCGGCAAATGGGCAAAATCAGAATCCAGCAATACCAGATTGGAAATATTTTTCGCGGCTTCACTGCCTTGTGCCATAGCAATGGAACAGTCCGCTTCTTTCAGTGCCATAACATCATTAACACCGTCGCCACTCATTGCCGTCACATGCCCTTTGGCTTTCAGGGCCCGAATCATATTTTTCTTTTGCATCGGCGATACCCTGCCAAACACGGTATTTGTCTCCAGCGCTTCTTCCAGCTGCGCATCATTCAGCTTTGATGCATCTACATATGCATCTGCATTACGCACACGACATTGCCTTGCGATTTCATGAACAGTCTTTACGTCATCGCCGCTGATGATCTTGACGTCCACGCCCTGCTGATAAAAATAATCAAGAATGTCTGCCGCCTGCGGACGGATCGGATCACTTAGAACAAGCAGGGCAAGCAGTGTCAGGTTCATCTGCTTCAAGTCACTGCATATCGGATCATTGCTGTGAGCCAAAACGACGACACGTTTTCCCTGATCTGCATAATAATCGATCTTTGCTTTGACTTCCTTATCAATTTGCGAAAAAAGGAACTCATATGCACCGATCAGATAGGTGCCTCGCCCATCATACGCAACGGCACTGGCTTTACGGGAACTGGAAAACGGCAGCGTCTTTGTACAATTCCATCCGGCGGCTGGCGGACACAAAGCACGCAGCGCCTGCGCCGTTGCATTGTTATCCTCCAGATCATGATAGTAATGTGCCAGGATATCTTTTACATCACTGTTTTGAAACGAAATGATCTCCTCTACCCTCATCGTCCCTTCTGTCAGCGTTCCGGTCTTGTCAAAACAAAGAAGGTCGACACGTGCCAGTGTTTCGATGCAGTACAGCTCCTGCACAAGCGTCTGCCGGCGTGCCAGCGTGATGACACCGACAGCCAGTGCCACGCTTGTCAAAAGCACAAGCCCTTCGGGAATCATGCCGACCACTCCCGCAACGGTTGCCGTGATGGCGTCATTGAGTGTGGCATGACTCAGGAACAGCTGTTTTGCAAACAGCATAACCCCCAGAGGAATCAGGACGATGCTCGCACACTTGATAATAAAATTAATGGCATCACGCAGCTGGGAAGGATGCCGGCGAACTTGTTTGGCATGTCCCAGTATCGTCTGCACATATGTATCATTGCCGACTGCACAAACCTGTGCGACGGCCTTGCCGCTGACGACAAAGCTGCCCGAATAAAGAAAGTTGCCCTCCGTTTTAGGAATGATATCCGACTCACCGCTGACCAGCGATTCATTGCATTCGATCTTGCCCTGACGCACGACCGCATCACAGGGAATCTGATTGCCGTTCTCCAAGATCAGCAAATCGTCCATGACGATCTGATCGACAGTAATTTCAGACACGGCGGCATTTCGTATGACTTTAACGCGTCCCTGCGACAGTAATGACAATCGGTCCAAAACACGTTTGGAACGGATTTCCTGAAATATTCCGATACACAGATTGGACGCCACGACGCCCATGAACAGCATATTGCGGTAATTTCCGGTAAAAAAAACAAGCAGAGCCAGTACGACATTGATCAGATTGAACAAAGTAAAAAGATTGCCGTATATGATCGCCCGATAACTTTTTGTTGTCCGCTGTGGCTGAACATTATATTGCCCCTCTTTGATGCGAACATCAACTTCATCCCGGCAAAGACCCTGATCAAGATCCGTTAATTTTTTCAGCTCTTTTTTCACTTGCAGCACCTGCCTTTGTATGTCAATTATAGCATACTCTTTTTTTCCGACATGTTTCATTTGCGTAAGATTCCTGATGATTTCATGAAAAAAAGCGGCATAGCCGCTTTTGAATGATCGATTAGATATCCATGAATTTCTGTGCTGCTGTCACAATTGACATCTTGTAGATTTCCTCTGCATTGCAGCCGCGTGACAAATCGTTGATCGGTGCATTTAATCCCTGCAGGATCGGGCCGATCGCTTCCCAGCCGCCCAGACGTGCGGCAATTTTATAACCGATATTTCCGGCATCGATATTCGGGAAGATGAACGTGTTAATATTGCCCGCAATCTCTGAATTCGGTGCTTTTAACGCAGCAACTTGTGGTGCTACACAGCAGTCAAACTGCATTTCGCCCTCCACTTTGTAATCCAGCGGCAGACGGCTCAGACGCAGGGCTGCTTCACGTACTTTTGCTACGCTTTCACCTTTTGCAGAACCGAGCGTTGAATAAGAAAGCAGACCGATGCGAGGCTGAATGCCAAGCTGTTTTACTGTATTTGCTGTCTGCATCGTAATTTCGACCAGCTCATCCGCGTTCGGATTGATATTGATGGAGCAGTCTCCCATGAACAGCTGTTCTTCCCCTTTTACCAAAACGAAGCAGCTGGAAACAATCGAGTTTCCAGGTGCGGCCTTTACCAGCTGCAGTGCCGGACGAACAGTATCCGCAGTTGAATATGTAGCGCCGCCAAGAAGGCCGTCCGCATATCCCATCTGTACCAGCATTGTTCCGAAATAGTTTGTCTGCTGCAGCGCCTTACGGCAGCTTGCCTCATCCATCTTACCACGACGAAGTTCGATCATGCGTGTAACCATTCGATCCATATCCGGGAAATCTTTCGGCGTCATCACGCTGATTCCCTCCAGATCAAAGCCGTATTTTTTGGCTGTTTCCGCAATTTCAGCAGGGTCGCCCAAAAGTACCGGATCGAGGATCTCTTCTTTATGGAGACGCACCGCCGCCTCCTGCACACGAGGATCCGGTCCCTCTGTAAATACAATTCTGACACCTTTGCCTTTGATTTTTACTCTTAAATCATCTACAAACATTGTCTGTAAACCCTCTCTTTCATATCATAACTATTATACAAGTGCGAATGGTAAAAGAAAAGGACAAAAATGTGAAGTTTATCACATGAACGCATCAGATATGACGCAGAAATATATTTCCGTATATTTTCCCGTAAAAGCATTGCAAAGCATTCTTCCTGCCGCTATAATGAATTCGTTAGCAGAGTAGAAGCATGTGCGTTAAGTATCGGCTGAACGGGGAGTGGTCAGCCGGGCGAAAAGTTATCTTGCGGTTCATGTTTCGCATCCCGCTGTTGCCAATGAAAAGCAGATAACCTCTTTTTTTCATTTGCAATATGGAAAAGGAGGTATTTTTTTATGAACAAACTCTATCTGACACTAAAAGAAAGCTGGAAAGAAGGAAAAAAAGTACAGGCACTAGTTGGTGTTTCCCTGTTTACGGCACTTAACATCATCCTCTCCTCTTATGCCAGCATCCGCATCATCCCCAATGTGCTGACGATTTCATTTGCCAGCGTAGCGGTCGCAGCCAGCGGTCTGTTTTTCGGTCCCTGGCTGAATGCCGCGGCAGGCATTATCTCGGATACGCTTGCGTATGTCCTGTATCCCAACGGTCCCTGGTTCCCCGGCTGGATGATCAACGCCATGTTTATCGGCTTTTTTTACGGTACGATTTTTTACCATCAGGAAAAGATCACGCTGCGTCGATGCATCGTCGCCCGCATCGGCGTTGTCCTTGTGGTGAACCTCTTGCTTAATCCGTTATGGATGTCGATGACGATGGGAAACACATTCCTGTATTACCTCAGCATCCGCATCGTCAAAAACATCATTGCCCTGCCATTTGACATTGCGGCGTTATATTACGTGATGAAGATCTGCGAAAAGATACGCAGATCACAAGTAAACAGATAAATAAAAAAACAGTCTCCTTTCACTTCATAAAATGGACCCTGTAAAACGGACACCAGAAAAAAACCACCCAAGAGGATGAAAG
>OLRK01001035.1_pt1 | contig 26377 bp, 27 predicted proteins | sample 1672911 | NCBI WGS metagenome assembly OLRK01 (sample SAMEA3136736, study PRJEB25190) | human gut metagenome | biome: human gut; feature: human-associated habitat; material: faeces | place: Austria | collected 2013 | reverse complement strand
TATCCATTATCCTGTACGCTTTTTCCGAAGTGCAGGCACTGACCCATTGCTTTCAGATTTCTTAATGTCCCTGGGACCTTAAGGATTTTCCAGCACCTCCGCTTTTCATTGGGTTCAAGTACCTATCTCTGTATCATGGATTTATCTAATTACATACTGTTCTGTCAATTCATCATATATTACTTTTAATAATCCATATAAGCGTACCAGATACCTAGTTTTTTTCTATGGGCACCTAGTTTATATTGGTACCAGATACAAAAAACTAATTCTGTTCTATTCCTATAAACTGTTTGAAATTTTTATTTCTTAAGCGGACCAGACACCTAGATCTTACTTAAGATTTTATCTGTATATACCGCAAAGAAATCCGAATCACCACTAAATAGTTTTATATTATCGATTAAATTATCCCTACTTAAGCGAACTATTTTTGTTTTTTCTTGGTCAAGATTAACTTTTTCTTTCATAAATTCTGCAAATGCATTATTTACTGTTGTCGCCATATTGTTCACCTCCCAATTACATTCCGACCCCTCAAATTTATCTTAAGTGTACCAGGTACCAATATTAAAATATCCATTTTTCTTTCTCCGTCCTACTCAGCTTAATGTGAAATAGTCACTATGTCTTCTTAAAGTCCCCAGGTTAGTCATACATGAATTAAATGCATATTTTGTTTACGAATTGAATTGTAAGATTTTTCCTATTTCTGACTTCATAAGGTCTCAGGTCATTTAAGTTTGTCTAACTGTATCAAATCAACATCTATTTACAATTCTCATTATACCAATCATTCATATTAATATTTATAATATCTCCTTCATACCTAATCACCCATCCATCGGAATATCTTGAAAATAAACTTTGATGATGCTCATTTAACTTATTATAAACAACGTCTGAAATCACAATTACTTTTCTATAATCTCTACCTGCCTTATTGCATAAATGGCACGCTGAATTTACAACATCCCCCATCCAAATAACATCGTTAATTCCGCTACCTGAATATCCAGCTTTAACCATCAATGCTCTGCCATAATCAATACCTATCCCAACTGAAATTTGCGAATATTTCTTCTTCCTTAATTTATAATTAAGTATTTTAATCATACTATTTAATCTAGCTGCCACCGAAATAACATTGTCAATATCAGATTTATAAGGAGTATCAAAAACTCCCCATACACAATCTCCATTAATATTTATTTCTTTACAATTAGTTTCTGCATTCATAATAGCAACACACTCTGATAAAAATGCTCTATACATTTTTGCCAATGTTGGTCTTTTATGCTCGTCTGTCATATCAGATGACCCTACAATATCAATAAAAATTGCAGTAACATTTACATAATATCCATTTTTAAATGTCAAATCACTTCTCGCAGGAATGCTGTCTTTATCACAGTAATCATTATCACTTGCATTTAAAATATCATCCATTCTGTCTGAACTTTTATCTACGTCATAAGACATTGTATGATTTGATTCCATAATTTTTCTCCTTCTATATCAACTGAAATATCATACATACAAACCACAGAATAACTGTCACTAATAAAAATTTTATCCCTTTGTTATACCATTTTGCTTTTAAACTACATATTTTGGAATTTGTATGTATCTGTTCTTCTAAATCGTCTACTATTTCTTTTTCATCCATATCTTTTACGGCATTCTTATAATTCTCTAATGTCATATTTCCAATAGAGCCAAAGAAAAAAGCAGACGATGCATTATTAAGATTTTTCACTCTTGCAATAATAGATAGCATAAAACATAAAATAGAAATAAAGCTTGATAAATATAGCAGCGCAACCAAAATGGCTGCTATAATTTCTCCGCCAGATAATTCTGCAAGTTTTGATACCTCAGTTATTCTTTCAAATGCATTAGGTATGCCCTTTTCAAAAATAACACCTATTAAAACTCCTGCTAATGCTAATGCAAAGGAAACTTTTGTATCCATATTTCCTATCCATGTATTTATAATACCTAACGTTTCATAAGCATCTTCTTTTTTAAATGCTCTATTTTCTTTTATTTGTTTTCTATCGTGTTCCATAGTTAATACCCCCTAATTTTCTTTATTATTTGTAAATAGCCTTCAAAATCTTTTCTTCTTTCATACTTTACTCTATAATTTACCAATGCTCTTTCAATTTCATTATAAAGTTTATATAAGACCTTTTCTTTATTTGCCCATTTTAGCGTTGCACTTTCTAGGTCTACCCAATAATCTGACAATTCCGCCATAACAAGCATCACATCAAACGATTTGGAATATTCTTGAAAGTAATCATAAATTCCTATTAAATAACAACTTAATTCTAATGACACTTCTTTCGAATTTTTTCCGATTAGTGCCCCCAATTCATATGCCTTTTCTATCATTGAAAACAAATCTTTTTTTCCTATTTTATCCATATACTGATATTCATGGTAATGTACTTTGGAAAGAATATTCTTAATGTCTATATAATAATCTTTTCGTATTTTTTGCAATTCTTCTTCCGCAATATTTCTTTCATCAAAAGCCCTTAATTTTGCTGTATTTTCATTTTTATATTTATCTCTGTAATCCTGATTTTCTTTTTTTAGTTTATCCTCCAAAACAGCAAGCTGCTTTTCTCTTTGTATAAGTTTATCTTGCAATCTCTCGATTTCTCTAATGCCATCTGCTAATCCTTCAAATGTATCCGACTCTACTGTTGTATCTTCTTCTATCTTGATTGGTTTTCCTAAATCCTCTGAAAACTCCAAATAATAATCCTTTGTCACATAGCCTTGAAATAACTTTGTTCCTTTATATTTTGCTGATTTAACAAAAACTTCCCTGTACTCATCTGACATTTGCTTGAAAACATTATCCGAAATAAATATTTCTCCGCCAGATGCTATATCTGAATATTTGCTTGCATAATTTGTTGTATTTCCAACCCATACGCAATCCACTTCGTTCTCTCTATTCTCATCGCTTTCCAGTCCATACATACCGACCTGAGTTACAAGAACCTTCCCATAATCAATTCCAATACCACATTCAATAACTTTTCCATTAACATTAGTTTTCAAATATTTATTTAGGCTATAATCAATCACAGTCTGTAGACTTCTTGCCGCATTGATTGCTTTATCTGCTGCACTATCCACCATACTCCCGTTTTCATCAATGGAGTCAATAAAGACGCCCATAATTCTGTCACCCAGAAATTGTCTTGTAACTCCTCCATTTTTTCTAACACAATCAACCGCCATTCGCATAAATGAGCGATATATTTTAACCATACTTTTTGCTTGGCTATTTTCCGTTAAGTATGTTGACTTACGAATATCGATAAATAGTATAGCTGCCATAATGGAGTAGGTTTTATTATTATCTTCTAATTGCTCTATTGTTGGAGGTAATTCTGAATCTACTTCTATTTGCTCAACAGTCTGTTCTGTTATTTTTTTTATCCGCAAATCTACTTTTTCAAAATCATTTTTAGAAAATCCCATATTTACTTTTCCATTCTCCTCTATAATATCAAGATAACTTCTTTACACATTTTCACTTTGCCATATATATTATACAACCTATTCTGCTTTTTCGATAGTTCTAAAAATCCAGATAATCAAATAGCACCTACTCCAAACTGAACAAACGGCTATAAAATGATATCCGATATACTATTTAAATTATTCCAAAATGCTTCAACGCATCCTTTATTACTTCCTCTTTCTCCGCCGTCTGTCGGATGCTTGGTGTCTTTGTATGTGTATCAAGCTTTGTAATTTCCTTATTGAGATAATTTATAATAGTTTCCTTTGTTTTATCTTTATAAATCTTTTCAAGCTTTTCCATTGTGTCAGCCTGTGTATCATTTAGAAACTGAAAAAGCAATTCAATATCCATTGCATAATGGCTATTAAAACAAGTTTTTGCATCACGCACAACATAGCCATTTTTATTTTTCAAATAATCAAGAATATATCTTTGAAAATCTTCTTTTTCCTTAATCACATTCTTTGGCATTATTCTACTCCTTTCACACGTTTTTTTCCCGTCACATATTCATAAATTAAAGATTTCTTATATCTTTCCATCTTTTCAATATCTTTTTGTATATCTGTTAGCTGTACTAATGGTACTTCATGCCTTGCAAAATCATTTGAAACCTTTGCCTTGCTACAAATCTCATAGGCTTTTTTATTCATTTTTATCATCCTTTCTTTTTTTGTTATATAATCAATATGCCCGATACCGACAAAAAAGAAAAAAATTTTTTGTATTAGTCGAAATATGCGGAAGTTGTCCGTAATAAACTTGCGGAAACTGTCCGAAAACACATACTTCAAAACCAGATTTTATAAGGCTTTGCAGGATCGTGATAATAAGCTAAAGTATAATAAGTATAAAAATTAGGCAAATAAATCTTGTTGTCTCATTCAGTAAACCTGTAGAACCAAGTACAAAAATAAATCTTGTAGGTTATCTTGACAGTTCCAAAATTATAGACTTATTGAAGAAAAATAATAAATGAAATGTTTTCCTTAACGGGTAAGAAATGAATAGAAAACGCTTTGCACTCCCAAATGAATAGTTTTCACACACGCACTAAACCAGATTGTGTTTCACTAAATAAATTCATTAGTAAAGCCGCACAAACACTGTAGAGAGGTAAAAACAAGTGTGGGAAAACCTGCACCCCTTCATTTGAGTTTTCGAGATCGGCATTTTGCCGATTGCTTGCATCCGTCTTTTGTAGAGTAATTGAGCATGATCTTAAGTGAATAGATACTAATAGATTTATCTTTACTGTTATATAAACAAATAGAATTGATGTTACTGTAATAATTAACTAATAGATTTATTTTAGTTGGTATTAAAGAGTATCATGGATAGGTTATGCGTAAGCATAACCTCCCACTCTTTCTTTTTGCTACTTTTTCTTTCAATGCTTCGAATTGCACCTTTTTGTAAAAATCAATTTTTGATTTACCTGTGCGGTACTTCCCCCTATGAATTTTTGCATAAAAAAAGACCTGCCCGAAAGCAAGTCAATTTTTGTTATATAGCTTTTTTATTCTATCATCTGGAAATGTTTTAAAGCATCAATAATCGCTTCACGCTTTTCTGGTGTTACCTGTGGTACATGGTTCTTACCTTCGCCCACATTATAATTAATTCTTTCTATCAAACCAAATTCACGTTTTACCTGTGCAATATAAAGCTGTGATACTTTCAAACCAAACTTATCAAGTACATATTTTTTAATTTCTGCATATGTTGCTTTACTTTCTGCACTTGTAAGATCCAGTTCAGACATATCTAAATTTATGTTGATTACTGCATCTAGAGTTTTTCGGGACAACAAAATTACAGTCTCCACATGTGTTGTCACTAACATAGGAACACACATCTTTTACCTCGTCTGCGATATGGGAACACAATTCTTTTGCCTTATCCCCTACGCTCTTTGTCTTGTCAAAACGCTGTTTTACGTTTCCAACCTCGTTTCTAAATCCTGTTTTATATATAAAAGTAATTTTATAGGGATCTTTGTTTCCATCTTCATCATAGCCACCGACTATGACTTTTTCAATAATGCTTTCAAAAATACCTCTGTCAAACTCTTGAAGCACTTCATTTTGTGATAACGCTTTCTTAAAATCCTCCACTCGTCGTTTCAGAGATACCTCATCTTCCATTTGTTGTTCCAGCATTTCTATATTCGCTCTTATGTCGGATAACTTTCTCTCATATCCCACATCTGTTTCTTCGTATATATCCTGTGAAACAATTCCTTCTAAGTATTTCTCCAAAAGTGTCTTCCGCTTCGTTTGAAGATTATCTGCACTTTTCTGATATTTCATTAGCTTATCTCTTGCAGTATCCTCACTCAAAGTTTTTTCAACTCTTGTAATAAATTCTTCTAATACATCTTTATTATCAGAACAAAGCATTTTATAGGATTCAATAAAAGCTTCTTCTATTACCTGTTCTGGTATTCCTTTACTATCCGGACAATATCTTTTGCCACTTTTCGTTGACTTTACACATTGCCATATTGTTTTCTTGTATTTTGAACTGCTATGCCATCTTCGTCTGGAAAGACTTGCTCCGCAGAAACCACATTCCAACATACAGCTAAACGCATACTGTCTGCTATATTTTTCTCTTTTCCCCGGTGTAGGGGATTTTCTTCCACCATTTCTGCGTTCTCTGATTTCCTGTGCTCTAGCAAAGGTTTCTTCTGAAATAATAGGTTCATGATGATTTCTTATATAAAACCTATCTTCCTCTCCTAAATTCTCCAATCGTCTTTTAGAAATAGGATCAACTGTAAATGTCTTTCCAAGTAGAATATCGCCCTTGTATTTTTCATTATTGATAATACCCATAACACTTGATGTTGTCCATGGGTTTCCTTTTATAGTGGTTATTCCCTGTTCGTTTAATTCTCTTGCAATCATTGTGCTTCCTGCACCTGCAACATATCTGTCAAAAATATATCTTACAGTTTCTGCACCCTTTGCATTGATAGAAAGAGATTTTGTTGCAACATCGTAATCATAGCCTAAGCAGCCCTGAAATCCGACCAATTCACCACGTTTCATTTTCATCTTTAAACCCTTTTTCACATATGCTGAAGTATTCTCTACTTCTTGTTGTGCAACAGAGCTTAATATAGTCATAAGAAATTCGCCATCTTTCATTGTGTTTATTTTTTCAACCTCAAAATAAACTGCAATGCCTTTTTCTTTTAACATTCTTACATATTTCAATGTATCTAAGGTATTTCTGGCAAAACGTGGAAGACTTTTGGCAATAACCATATCTATCTTACCATCCATACAATCCTGTATCAATCTTTGAAAATCTTCTCTTTTATCTACCTTTGTACCTGTAATGGCTTTATCCGCATATACTCCTGCAAATACCCACTGATTATTATTTTTTATAAGTTCTGTATAGTATTTAACCATCGAATTATAGCTTTTTATCTGATCTTCATCATCAGTACTGACACGACAGTATGCTGCTACTCTCAGGCGGTCAGTCTTTCTTATTTTTGCTGACTCATCAAATGGATTATTCGCCTTGATAACTTCTACTTCCATGCTCTCTCCTTTTGTATTCCCTCCGTAGTGTTCATATAGATTATATTGCAACACACTCAACAAGTCAAGCTGTAATATCAGATACAATATTATAATCTCTCATTAAACGTTTCTTTATTTTTTTATATTCAAATTCACTAATCAACTTCTTATTTAGCAACTGTCTTAACATAGATAATTGCATACTATATCTTAGCAATCTTTTCTTTTCGATCACACCCACCTCCTCATATTTTAACACGCATTTTATCTGCCAATGACAACCCACAATTCACTTGCCGGCTCTCATAGGCAGATAAAAATGCAATACAGGTGACAGATCATTACTCTGCCCACATCGGTATCGCACCGTCATCTAAATTGACCGGACTGCAAATTTCCTTACAATCCGGAAGTATCATTATTACGGATATGCTTCTTCGCCCTGTGTTACTGCCACACATTTTGTCAGATTTTCTCGCTCCATACCTTTGCTTCAATGTAATGTTTCAACATTTCCTCACATTCACTCCTATCAAAGAGCAGGTACATCTTGGCGAATCTACCTAGTGGCTCCACATATCCTCACGTCCTGTATGCAAAAAATATTCAGTTGTCAAGGTACAGGGTGCATACGCAGCAATCAGCGAATGGAAAGGGACAATGCTAACCGCCTGTTATGCAACTTCAAAAGCCAATATCTTTGTGATCAGCTTTGTTTCTAATCTGCGACGCAGAGTTTCATCAATGCAGTAATGTACCTGTCCACTTTCGTCATACAGCTTTCTTGTGGACAATTTGATTATGTACCCTTCATAATGTTTTAACACGGCATTGATTGCACTCACATCGCCCTCTGATGCTGCCTTTATAATATGGAAAGGCAACAAATTTTCTTTGTTTCTGGTTTTAGACATCTTTTTCATCTGCTATTCCTTCCATAATCTTTCTCAAAATTTCCAGTGAGCGTGTTCTGTGTTCATGAATGGTACTGCGAACCAGATTCATTTCTCTTGCAATATCTGCATCGCTCATCTCCATGAAATAGGAAAGTAAAATAACATTCCTTTTTCTTTCCGTAAGTTCTTTTAATGCTTCCGCAATCAAAGTATTTTTTACTTCAATATCATAGCCATGCACTTCAAAATGATGATTTTCTGTTCCGTACTCATCCATAGTAAATAATTTGCTCAACTCCTTTTCTGACAGTTCAGAGAATGTGACTTCGTGTTTTCTGCGATAGTCCATGTGCTTGTAATAATTGACAGCTTCACCTTTTAATGCCATCTGGCACAAACGGTCAAACTGATGCCTGACAGTCATTTCATCCTTAGAAGAAGGTTGCCCCATACGAGTTCACCTCCTCCCGTTCCGAATGACAAGGCATTTGCCTTTTTTCCCTTCCGGTGTATCTCCCAAATGAAACCGGGGAGATGTTCGGGTGGATTGAAAAATTTTTATAGAAATTTTTCTGTATACAAAAAACGTCCTCGCAAGCACACACCCACAGGACGCTGTTCATATCTGATATTAAATTTTCTCCACACTCTACGAGAGCGTATAATGCACTTCCAACTGTAGCATCTGCCGCATTACTTAAAATGCGACCTATTTACCTGCCCTTTCACGCACGAAACGGTACAGTATTTTCCAAATACAAAAATATCCTTTCAACGGTTCAGAATACATAACTCTCCCAAACACATTCAAAGGATAAAAAAGCATATGAAAAAACCTTTGAACATTGCGTTTTTTTATATGCAATATCCAAAGTTTCTTATTTCATTAAAGTGTACTATATTCCTCTGTTTTAGTGCTTTATTAGTTCATTTCTTTTTTAAATCGTGAACTATACACTATATACGGAGGTGCATGATATGGCTAAATCTAAGAAAATTGATAAAGACATGGGTTTTCGCCTGAAGAAAGCCAGATTAGACCAAAAGCTGACTTATGATGAGTTATCCGAAAAATCCGGTGTCTCATCAAGATATATCAAAGAGATTGAAAATCATGGCAATGTTCCAAGTCTTGAAAAACTCGGACAACTCATTCGTGCTTTACATATCTCTGCTGATCCGTTTTTTTATCCAGCAGCTCCAACCGATAATCTGGATTACCAAAGGCTGCTGGTTTATCTTTCAGAATGTACGGACGATCAGATCACCACTATTCTTGCACTTGTGGAAGCCTATCTTCGTACATATAAAACCCATGAGACAGAATAGCAGAAAGATTTCGATTTTTTCTGGATTATTTCTGAATTATTCTGAAGAAAAACAGGGTGGTCAGCTTCCCGGTAAGCCATCCACCCTGTTTGAACTATTTTTTGATATTCATAAACAGTTCTTTCACTTTGTTTCTTTCCTTTAAAATTCCCAGACCATCAAATATCTGCATTACATCTACCATCCCCTGATAGTAGGCTCTTTGTTCTTCTTGAAAATGAGCGTGATCCACTATATCCATATAATTTTCAAAAAATTCTCTGTGTTCTGCGGAAAGCTCAGCCAACACAGTTTCATATTCCCGATTCGCCTTTTTTAATGCTTTATCTGCCTTTTCCGATTCTTTCGTCTGAACAGAATACTCTCGTTCTTCTGCTTCGCTTCTAAGTTCCTCCAATACCTCTGCTACTGTTTCAAATACTTCGTTCATTTTGTATCCACCTTTCCATATAAGTATTGCATTTTGCAGTCAGTATTATCAATCCCAAGATTACATCAAATAAATTTATTTTCTTATACTTCATCTTTAGAAGTATATTATCAACATTATTCCGTAAAATCAATCATGTAGCACTTCATCTTTAGAAAGTTGGTATTTGAATGAAGATTTACTGGAATAAAGAAAACAATTCCAAAAACCTTATTGGACAACGTGTAAAAGAATTACGAACCGAAAAGCATATATCACAAAAAGCATTAGCTGAACAACTCCAGCTTGCCGGATATGAATTTAGTGATTTGACTGTATTACGCATTGAACAAGGGACACGCTTTGTACCGGATTATGAAGTGGTTGCCCTTGCTGAATTTTTTCATGTATCTTGTGAATATCTCTTGGGTGTTAAAAAGGAAAAATAAGCAGTGATCTGGACTATACTCACAGACCACTGCTTAAATTTTTATTGAAGCGATACCCTACTCCCCATACAGTCTGTATGTAAATCGGTTTACTTGGATTATCTTCTATTTTTCCACGCAGGTTGCGGATATGGCTCATGACAATATTGTGATCGCCAAAGTATGGCTCTTTCCAGACACAATTGTATATCTGCTCTTTGCTGAATACCCTGCCAATATTCTGTACCAGCAATAACAAAATTTCAAACTCTGTATAAGTCAGTTCAATCTCATTATCTTCCCGAACCACAATCCGCTTATGTTCGTCAATGTAAAGTCCATCAAATTTCAGTGTTTCCTCATCGGCTATCTGATGTTGTAAAACTTCTGTTTCCTCATTCAAGCATGATAAAATACGATTGATAATATGTTCTTCATTATCTTCAAAGGATAAAATCAGCAACTTCCCAAAAGCACCACCTCCTAACATAAATTAAAATTCTTTACATAATTCTCCTATGCCACTTGATGTTTTTTCCAAGCCTTTCGTGTAAAAGGAATACAAATTAGTGCAATTACAGCATATACAAATATTCTTACTGTTACTACATCAAATGTAAGCCCGCCCAAAGGATAACCAAAATATCCGTAAAAATCATCAGAAAAAACAGGTTGTGCTGCCCGATAAGGCAATAACACAAGAATACGGTTCCAAATACCATTTGTTTCGCTGATACCTAAGAACATAGGCAACATCATTGCAAGCACAATAATAGCCAAAACAGGTACAGAGGATTTCATCTTTGCGGATAATAGAAGCGTAAAAGCAATCATACCAATCATAACAAGGTATAATGTAGTAATCGCAAGCAATGTCGCCCCCAATAAAGACAAATGATAAGGAGCAATCGTATTCAACACCTGAACAGGCAAATTCCAGCCATCGGTACCAAACGCAATAAGTTGAATACCACAGCCTGTCAAAATAAACAGAGTGAATACACAAAGGCTATACACAAACGCTGCTAAAATTTTAGCAGTAACTAACTTCGATTTTCCATACCGGGACGACAGGATAATGCTATCTGCACCGGACTGATATTCACCGGAAAAAGTTCCAGCTACGCAAATACAAATACCAATAATGCCGATCACAAACAATTCCAGACAGCTAAGCAATGTTTCCCACCCAGTATGATAACCATATTCATAGGGCGTTGAAACAGAGGACATTCTATTTAACCAAAATGTTTTTTCGCTATCCGAAAAATTCCAATCCACATAATCTTGATTTAACAGCGTATTCACTTTTTCATCACGAGTTGCATAGAAATCAAAATCATTTTCTAAATCCATATTTGTAATCGCCGAAAAAGAGGAGTCGTAAGCATAAGGGGCAACGTAATTTCCATTTATCAATTTCCAATAATCTGAATATGGAAAAAAGTATTTGAAGTAGGCACTATCATTTAGTGCTTTTTGCGTTGAATCTTTGGAAACATTCTCCGGATTATCAAAGAGTGCTTGATATTCAGCAATATCTGCCTTGATTTTTTCGTTTGTCAGCTCTCCTGTGTAAGTATTTGAAAACTCCTTATCCATAGAAATTGCTTCAATACCGCTTATTTGCTTGCCGTCTGTATCAAGTACAACGAATTGGCTTACAGGAAGATAAAACAATATCCCAATCAATACGAAACAAACTGCAATTACAATAATATTCATTCTCTTTTTTGCAAGTTTTTTTAATTCAAGAGTAAATAGTGTCTTCATTTTTCGTCCCTCCTAATTTCCTCGTCTTGAAAATGATATAAATACAAATCGTCAAGTGTTGGTGGGACATTGACTGCTCCACGCGTTGGTTGTGTATCACTAACAATACGCAACAAAACTTCATTTCCCTGCTCATGGTGCAGGTTTACTACCCGGAGACGTTCACTTATCTCGTCAATCTGTGATTGATGAAGTTTACAGTTCCAAACTTTTCCGTTCATACTATGAATTGCATCTTCCGTTGAACAGTTTAGAATTAAACTGCCTTTTTTCATCATTAAAATATCGTCTGCAATGTAATCAATATCCGAAACAATGTGTGTTGATAAAATAACGATTTTGTCTTTTGCAAGTTCTGCAATCAAATTACGAAACCTCATTCGCTCTTTTGGATCAAGTCCTGCTGTGGGTTCGTCCAAAACAAGAATATGGGGATCATTGATAACTGCCTGTGCAATGCCCAGTCGCTGCTTCATTCCTCCCGAAAAAGTGCGGATTTTCTTTCCTGCCACATCAGATAAATTAACAATTTCTAAAAGTTCTGCTATCTTCTTTTTAGCTGTTACAGTATCAATCCCCTTGATAGCTACAATAAAATCTAAATATTCTTTTGCGGTAAAATCCGGGTAGTAACCAAAATCCTGTGGTAAATAGCCAAGATAACTGCGGTAATTTTCACCTAACTGTTCAATTTCTTTTCCATTGTATAGGATTCTTCCTGATGTAGGTTTGAGAACATCACAGACCATACGCATCAAAGTTGTTTTTCCTGCACCATTTGCACCCAGTAATCCATAAACCCCTGGCTGCAATGTAACAGAAATATTGTTTACGGCGATTTTGGAGCCAAATCGTTTCGATAAACATTCAATAGATAGTTCCATACAAATTCTCCTTTCATGTAAAAAGCCTGACAGCTTTTGGTATTATTGTACCGAAAAGCATCAGGCTTTGTATTAAGTCGATTATGATAATTTCCTAAGAAACACTAAAGGTTTTCATTAGAATTTCCTTTTTGTTTTGTGGTTATATCCGGTAAGCTAATGATGAACACTGTTTTGCGATTTTCGCTTTCTACCGTAATATTTCCTCCATGTAAAGCAACAATATTCTTTGCGATTGCTAAACCAAGACCTGCACCTCCTGTATTTCCTTGTCTTGCTTCATCAGCTCGATAAAATTTTTCAAAAATATGTTCCTGCTGTTCCGGTAAAATCGTATCTCCCGTATTGATTACAGAAATGACTACCTTGTCTGTTTGGTATACTGCGGAAATAACAATAACTGAATTAGTATCACTATAAGCGATTGCATTTTTAATAATATTTTGAAACGCTCTTGCAAGATAATTCGCATCGCCGAATATATACACATCTTTTGGCATATTGATTTCAATTTCAAGCTGAGCTGCTTGTAACGATGGAGTAAATTCATCTACAAGCTGTATCAACATATAGTGAAGATCTATTTTTACTTTTGAAAGAGCAAAATCAGATTGTCTAAACCTCGTAATTTCAAAAAATTCATTGATAAGTTTTTCAAGTTTTGTTGCTTTTTCTAATCCTACATGAATACACTTTTCTCGCTGTTCCTGCTCCATATCTTTGTTTTCATCTAAGATACTTAAATAACCAATAACGGAAGTAAGCGGTGTTTTTATATCATGTGCCAAATATAAAATCAACTCATCCTTTTTCTGTTCTGCAAGCTCCGCCTCTTTTCTCTGTTCTGCTAATGTCCGCTGAACCGTTTGCAGATTTTCTTCTACGAAACGCATTTCTTTCGGCATTTTTATCGGTTCAGGCTGTTGGCTCAAAAGAGCGTTGATCCCTTTGTTGATAGAGTCAAAATATTTTCCAAACCATGTAAGTGAAAAATGAAACAATATCAAAAATACGACTGCCATAGCAGCAAACATAAATTCAGTCCAATGTTCTCTAAAAATCATTTCGTAGATTTTATATGCCTGCTCATAATCAATTCCCGGCAATAATGAAAGCAAACCTATTCCCCATACTCCAATTTTTCCTTGCAGAAAATTATATAAAAGCAATACTGCTATGCCTGACATGACAAGCATAATCACAAGTTGCATAAACACTTTTCGCTTCATTCTCGAATAATCATTTCTCTCAGTTTTCAATCTTATATCCCACTCCCCATACCGTTTTTATATATCGAGGTTCATCTATCGCATCCCCCATTTTTTCACGCAAATGCCGCACATGAACAGTAATGGTATTACTATTCTTTTCATAATATTCATCTGCCCATACAGCCTTAAATAGTTCTTCGGATGTCACAACCATTCCTTTTTTTTCGCAAAGCGCCTGTACAATTTTAAACTCCGTAGGTGTTAAGGATAACGGAACATCATTAACAGAACAAGTATGAGCATTTATATTCACTATCAAACCATTACTCGTTGTAATAATTGATTCTGTCTCTTTTGCAGCCTCCGTCTCAACATCATTACTATATTTTTTATAACGCCGTAACTGTGCTTTTACTCTTGCCATTAAAGCTAAGGGTTTAAATGGTTTCGTAACATAATCATCTGCTCCCATTGTCAAACCTGTAATTGTATCAAGTTCTCCGTCTTTAGCTGTAAGCATAATCACAGGATAAGTATATTTTTCTCGAATTTTCCTGCATATCTGAAACCCATCTATTCCTGGTAACATAACATCAAGAATGGCAAGGTCAAATTCTATATCCGCAATATAATCTAATGCCCCCTGTGCAGTATAAGATTTATAGACAGTATAATTTTCATTTTGCAAATACATTTCTATTAAGTCTGCAATTTCACTTTCATCATCAACGACAAGAATTTTATAATTCATACTTTGCTTTTCCTTTCAAAAATAATTCCATAATTATTATATCAGAATAATTTGACTTTTTTATAACTAACCACCTAAGAAATTATTAAAGAATTCCTAAGATACCATTCTTAAGTACACTTTTCCTTTTCTTTTTAGCTATTCCCTTTGAATATACATACATAGCACACCCTTTGGGAGTGCCTAAAAGGATACATAGCAAGCACTGCCTGTGTCATGACACAGGCGAAATCCCCCACACTTTCCTATCGCCTGTGTGGTTGAATTTCCATAGGGAAGTATCCCTAACCCTCTCTTGATTTTTCTTCGGTCTTCCATCGAAATACATTGACCTTTCCTGCCGTTTTTGCTACAATTTGCTATGGGTAATTACACCCAAAATTGAATAAATCATGAAACAGACTGTTGTAAAAATCGAACATTTTACAGCAGTTTTTTTGTACCAAAATTTAGAAAGGACGTGGCACAATGGCAAACCGAAACCGCACTAATCCGGTGCAATTTTATCTCAGTGATGATGAGCAATACATTCTCAATACCAAGTTCAAAGCATCCGGCATGAAAAGCATGTCAGCCTTTTTACGCAAACTGATTTTATATGGATATGTGTATGATGTCGATTACAGTTATCTGCGAAATTATAATACAGAGCTTGGACGAATCAGCTCCAGTCTGAATCAGATTGCAAAGCGGGTAAACAGTACCGGAAACATCTATCAGGACGATATGAATGAAGTAAAGGAGTTGATGAATAAAGTATGGCATACACAAAAATCCATGCTATCAAAGCAACCGTTGATAAAGCAATAGATTACATCTGCAATCCCGACAAAACAGATGAGCAAATCTATGTTTCATCTTATGCGTGTGCGCCAGAAACAGCAGCGATTGACTTTAAGTACACCCTTGACCATTGCAGGGAGAACAGTCCTAACAAAGCCTATCATCTGATACAGGCTTTTGCTCCGGGAGAAGTCAGTTATGAGGAAGCTCACCGCATTGGAAAAGAACTTGCTGACAAGGTTTTAGAAGGAAAATATTCGTATGTCCTCACCACACACATTGATAAAGGACATATTCATAATCACATCATATTTTGTGCTGCTGATAACATCGAGCATAACAAATATCACGACTGCAAACAGTCGTATTACCACATCCGGAAACTAAGTGATGATCTATGCAAAGAGCATAACCTTTCCATCATCATTCCGGGTGGTGAACGTGGTAAAAAATACAAAGAATGGCAGTCTGATCAGAATGGCTCTACTTGGAAAACTCAGCTTAGAAGGGACATCAATTTTTGCATTAAGTCGGCTTCCACATACGAAGATTTTTTACTTTTAATGAGAGCCAAAGGATATGAAATCAAAGGGGAATCTTTTGAAGAAAGTGCTGCCAAATACATCTCTTTCCGTCCTCTGGATAAAGAACGTTTTGTCCGTGGCAGTGCGAAATCGCTTGGTAAGGAATACACAAAGGAACGTATCCGGGAACGCATCGAAGTAAAACGGGAGCGAAAAACTGTTATACCGAAAAAAGACTACTCTTCCCGCAGGCTCATTGATACTTCTGATGAAAAATTCCAAGGCAGTCCCAGACTCCAACAATGGGCAACTATCGAGAATTTGAAGATTGCTGCACAAAGCTATAATGAAGTTGGTTCTCTCTCCGATCTGAAGCATCAGATTACTGTAAAAACCGAAGCCGGAAAATCTGCCAAACAGAGCGTTGTGAAGCTGGAACACCGCATGAAAGACCTTGCAGAAATCATCAAATATGCCGAGCAGTACAAAACCAACCGCTCCTATCACATTGCCTATAAAAAATCAAAGAACCCAGACGCATATTTCCGCCGATACGAAAGCCAGCTCATTCTATATGGCGGTGCAAGACGTGTACTTGAGCAGACTGGGATAAACTTAAAAGGATTAAATGTTGATAAGCTAAAAGCAGAATATCAGGAACTGATGAAACAGAAAAATGAACTAACTTCCACCTATAAAGATTATGAAAAAGAGGTTCAATCATTAAACCGAAAACTGGAAAATCTGAATCAATACCTCGGTCAGACACACCCCGATTTTACCTCAGAGCAGTCCAGGAAAAAGAATAATCACATCTTGTAGCTTGTTAATGTTTAACGCATGTATTATACTTAATTTATTATTACAAATACTTAGGAGAGATTATGGCAAATATTGATTACAAATCACCCGATGCTTTAATGCGACATCTTAGGGATAATGGAATTTCCATCTCAGGGAGTTCACAAAAGCAACAACTAATCAATACCGGATATTTTCATGGATATAAAGGATACCGTTTTTTTGTATCTTCCTCTAACAGACTTCCATTCACTTCATATAATGAGATTAACGCAACCATACAATATGATACAAAATTAAAATCTCTTTTATATGGAAAAATGATGTTTATAGAAACTGCACTTAAAAATATTGCGTTGAACACCATTATGTCAGAAATTGATTCCAGCAGTATCTATGATATGTACGATAAGGCAATCAGCAGCTACAAGAATGCTCCTGCCGGAACTCGTGAGGATATAAAGAAGAAATACCAGAACAACAAACTGAATCTTCAAGGCTCCATACAAAATGCCATTGCTGCTGCATACAGAAAAGAGAATCCGAAAATCACTCATTTTTATAATAATGTCAATTACAATGAAGTTCCCTTATGGGCAATATTTGAAATTCTCACTATGGGCGATTTTGGATATTTGCTTTCATGCCTGACTATTGATATGCGTGAAAAAGTATCTCGTACCATCGGCATCAATCTATCAAGTGATACTTACCGGGAATTACTTTATAAATATGTATATGCCTTAAAAGATTTAAGAAATGCCATTGCTCACAACGATGTTGTATATGATACCCGTTTCAAAAAAATGGACCCTTCAAGACCAATGAAACAATGCCTGATTTTAGAAATGGGGATGCCGTACATAAATTTCAAGACTATCGGCGATTACATTATCCTTATCTGTTACTACTTAAAATTACTGAAAGTCTCTAAAACAGAAATCAAATCATTCATCCGTGAATTTGAAAAGATTACAAGAGAATACGAATCTTCTGTAAACCCGAATGTTTCAGCTATTACGATTCATCCTGATTTGTTCTCTCGCTTAAACATCTTAAAAAATTCCATATAATGCTTGCATATTTTACCTGCCTATAGTATATTATAGATAGCAATTGGGGTATGTGTTTGCGGACACATACTTGGAGGAGTCGGAGTGATCCGGCTCCTCTTTAATTTTTAATAAAAAACGGTAGTCAAAAGGGAGACACCTAATGACTACCATATTTTTATTCTGCCGCTTCCAACACTAATCCGGCATATTCTTCATCACCTATGCTTTCCAGTTTTCCTGCCACACGCACCGACAATTCTAAAAGCTCATCATCGTCGATATGCTTCATAGCCTTATGAATGTCCTCTATAACCTTTGTCCTGCTGTCACTCTGGAAAATACATATCAAATTCGTTTCTTCTACCGTAAATGGATTATTCATATTCCTATATTTCCTCCCTGTTCGTTTTTTTAGTCTTATTCTGTTCCTTGGCATCTTTATTCTTTCCTTGCGCCACTTCCTTCTGTTTGGCTGCAAGCCGCTCTTTTAGGGAAGAACGTGCCTGCGGTTTTTCCTGCTGTTCTTTCTTTTCTTCCTCACGATTGAATTTCTCCACACCATTATTAAGCCTGTCATCAATCATGTTATAATTCTGCTCCTCCAGCTCCTCTATCTTGGCAAGCGGTTTATACTCAGCCAGCTTTGCAAGCAGTTCTTTTGCATGTCTTTCGCTGTCCTCGTCCGTCCCTTCCTCTATGGCAGTCTGCAAGAAATCCTGAAGCGGTTCAATGTTGCCATTTCTTATATCATCTGCAATCATAAGTACCTGTGCTTCTCTATCTGATACGGTGTCGGCATAACCATACGGATCAATGTCCTGAGATAACTGGTCAAGCTCTGCCGCAAGTGTCTGTATCTTCGCTTCCTTTGTTTCCCGGTCATTGACCTCTTTATCCGGATATGCTGCTATCAGCTTTTGAAGGGCATTCTGCACTGTGGGAGTATCCCGAAGCTCCGGTGTATAATTCAGGAAATCAACAGCAATGCACTTGCCGCTTACAATGTCTACCTGCTCATCTTCCCATTCTTCTGTCCCCTCAATGTGCATATTGACACCAATCGAAGGAATCCCATGCATACGGGACGGATCAATAGCATTATAAAGTTTCATTGCTTCCTCTATCGTTTCAATGCCCTCATGGTATTCACCCATATTATGAAATTCTCCACACTCCGCAACCGTAAATGTGATATGGACTGTCTCCGGCTCAACCATAGGTTCTTTTTCCAGTTCAGACAGCACTTTTTCTTCTGATGCAAGTGCGTTTTGTTCCTGCACAACTTCTCTGCCCTGTGTGACAAGCTGATTATTGATCTGCTCCTGCTGTGCCTTCTCCTGCAGATAGGTTTCTACCTCCGGCAGATATGTCTCCAGCGTTCCAGTTTTTCCTTCTGTAATCGGGTTAATATCTACCTGAATACCTGCGATGTAAATACTATCCTCATGAAGCAGATTAAAAAGATCATCTTCTCTGGTGGAACCGATGTATTCCACAACCACATCCAGATCAGAATTTTCCTTTTCGATACCTCTGCAACGGCTCCCGGCTACAACCACATCCACAATCTCTGCATCCAGACCGTACTCATCTATCTGTGACTGCACATAGGCATATACCATCTTTTCTATGTCATCTGCACTCTGTCCGTCCAGACTATGAAACAATTCCTCTGTCTTTGCCCGAAAATCTGCAACCACATCCGGATTGTTCTCTCTAAATTCTGCCTGCTTTGCTTCCAAGTCTGCCTGTTCCACTTCCTCTGCTTTTTCAGATAGTTCCTCAAAATCAACAATCTCCGCTTCGGAACCTGCATACACCTCGCCCTGCAAAAATTCATCACGATAATACTGCTCTGTAACCGCTGAAAAGCGTGGTTCTTTCAGGTCTGCAATCACCATATCCATTGCACGCTGAATGGTAATATCCGGATTATCATAGACACCACCATCCAGTAAATGATACTGTTCATCCAGAATGGAATAATCATATCCTTCATCACATTCGTGCATAAGGATATAGCGATCTGCGATATGTACCGCAAGCGCTGTCTGTATTTCGTTCTCTTTGCCCTCCAATGTCAGCATAAACTTCGGAAGTTCCGTAAATCCAAAAGAATCAACAAAGTGTGCGCTGTTCTCGCCGTCCTCATGCAATACTACAATGTCGCTGACTGAAAGCGAATGAGCCTTATAATCTGCAGGGTGGTCAATATTGAACTTTGTATAGATTGCTTCCAATGTTTCCGATTGTGTCTGTCCGTGCAATTCTGCCAATTCTCCCATATACACGAGCTTATAATTTTCCGGCAATACTGCATCAAAATTATCCTTGGTTATTCCCATACGCTTCAAGCTTTCCGTTCCTTCAAAACGAAACTTATCCAGTTCCTGATTATCCTTTAACTGATAAACGCCATATTTGTCAGTATTTCCATACAAAAGCTGTGCTTCCCTGTTGGAATCACTCTCTGCAAGTTCTTCCTGCATCATCTGGAGCTTTCGTTCATTCAGCCAGTCCCCTTTTTCAATACCGCACATCCCGTCATGTTCCACAATCTGTTTTCTGTCGGATATGGTAGTCTCTGAACCGTCCGTATGCAGAAGATACACAGGCAAGTCATCGTCGAACAGTTCCAATGCTCTCTCCTGCGTCAACGGAAGCATTTCATTCCATGTATAACCATATTCCTGCATTTCGGATATACTGATCATGCTATCCGGAAGTGCGTCGATTTCAGCCTGTGCATCAATCATTGCTAATGCAACATCCTGATTTCCATCCACTTCCTGTGCATAGATATGTTCTGCAAGCTCCCTTGTTTTCTCCACATTACCCAGCTTGTAAGCATAATTTACAATCAAATTTCTTTCATCATCGGAAAAGGCAGGCTGTCCATGTTCCAACCGGTTAATGATATGCTCTGCCTGTTGCATGGCAGACAGTTCCTCCACATCCGTCAGACCTGCATCAAAATCGTATTCATAATCCCAAAAATCCGGCAGATTTCCATTCAATCCCTTACTACTAGACGCAAGTAACGTGATTTCCGCTCCCTGCTTTTCCATATATGAAAGGTAATTTCCATCCCATTCATTTTCATCAAGAGAAGCCATATCTTTGAGCATTTTTCCGACATCTTCCCTCGACATATTTGTGATTTTTAAGACCTCCCATTCGCTTTCAAAGGCGGAAGCGAACTTGACAACCACATCATCGGCATTGATTGGCTCCATTGACTTATCATAGACTGCCTTTCTCTCCTTCATATCAATCAGCTCATCCGTATCCGTGTTATAACGCACATCCAGATGATACTCTCCATACTCTCTAGAATCCTGATTGCCGATTTCCGTTGTCCATGCACCCCTGCTTTCCAAATACGCCTGTATGCTCAATTTGTCGTCATCCGTCATTTCTGATAGTGCCTGCATCAGTTCCGGTCTGTCCATACCATAAACATCAAGCAGACTAAACTCTGAAAGATCAGTATTCTGTATCAGAAGAATACTTTCCTTTGTCTGTTCCTGTGATACTTCCCTGTCCCTTTGCAATTCCTGTAATTGTTCCTCTATCCCGGTAATCAGTTCCGATGCTGTTTTCCGTATCGTATCCATGGAAGATCTAAGTTCTTTGGTATCTCTTCCGCTGCTCCATCCTGCAATATACCCAAAAGAATAATCAGAGGTATCTATACCAAAATGCTGACAAACGGTGTACGCCACACTCTCCGCTTCCACCTCTTTAGTATTGCGGTCATTTCGCATCTGCTCATCCTGCTCCACTTCCTTGCTGTGCAGCTTGGAGTGAGCCACCTCATGGATCATGGTCTTTAATGTCTGGCTCTCGCTCATGTTTTCCTGTACCGCAATCCGCTTTGAATCCCTGTCATAATAGCCTTTGGAATCTCCGGCTATCTCCTCCAGTTCAATCGGTACTGATGAAATGGCTTCTACTGCACGAATCATATCCTGATACCCTTCCACATCTGAAAGAAGCTCCTTTGCCGCAAGTTCCGGTATCGGCTTTCCATCTGTCTGTGCCACATCAAAAACGGATACTGCCCGGAATGCCGGAATTGTTATCTCAACTTCCTCTTTCTTTGGGTTTCCGTCTTTATCAAGTAAAAGTTCTTGTGTGACCGGATCAATCTTATCTCTCTCCTCTTTGATTTTATATGGTGCAGGTGCAAGGATACGGATTGCTTTTTCCCCTTTATTTACATGACGCTCAAAATTCTTCTGCCAAGCCTTGTATCCGGCCACTAACGTAGCGTCAGGCTTTTGCATCGCAATTAAGAGCGTGTTGTTAAAACTGTAATTATGAAATTTTGACATGGTACTAAGATAATTGCGGTAACTATCGCTGTTGAATAAGTCCTGCAATCCCTGCTCCAGTTTGTCCGTAAGCTCCTGCACACGCTGTTTTTCTGTATTGTTGTCTGCCATAAACGACCTCCATCTTGTACGATAAAAGGCAGCCACTACAGACTGCCCTTACATAAACTGCTATAACACTTTTTAATATTCCCAACCCAAATAATGCTGACAGGTTGGGAATAAACTTAGGAATAAAATAGATTTTCCTATAAAATTTCTTCTTTTTTCTTTGTCTTATCCACTGCATCCCTTCCTGCAGGTGTCCCGGACACCCTTGCCTTCATTGCTGCAAGTTTTTCTTGCAATGAAGTCCGTTCTGCCGGTCGGTCTGACAGCTTACCACCCATAGCCGTTTTCCCAAGATTACTCTGCTTTGCTGGCATATCTGCGACCTCGTCCCTTTTGTTATCCACTGTTTTCACAATTTCCTGTTGTTTTTCCGGTTCTGCAGCATCATCGTCCATGCCAATCGCATCATCGCCCTTTTCATCCATGTTAAGCAAGGCATTAAGTTCTGCAAGACGTTCCAGTTTCTTGGAAAGCTCCGCTTCCTGTGGAAATGGCTTATCTACTTCTGCTTTCGCTGTTTCAAGCTGATGTTCCACATTGGATAACTTTGTCTGTGCTTCCTCAAGCTGTATTGGCATGGCTTCCAGTACATTGTTGATTCTTGTGATATTTCCAAGCGGATCAGAGCCTACTTCCATCGGGTGGCTCATGGCACCTTTGACATTCATCACAAACTTATTGTTAAAAGAATCAAAGGTTACATTCAGCTTAAATCCAAGATATTCACCCACATCCGCACTGGCATTGATGCCTTTGATTTCCTTACACATGGCTATGATCGCAGTACCGGCTTCCTTTTTTTCAGTGTATGGCTTTCCACCCACCTGCATAAAGAACTGCTCCTTATCCTCCGGCTTATTTTTCGCATATTTTTCCATGTCAGCGGAAAAACCTTCGATACGCTCCTTGAAAACAGCGATCTGGTGCGGATAATGCTGTGTGATGTTATCCTCCAGCCTGTACTTCTGACTGGTATGGTTTGCCTTCATCAGTTTCAGCTTTGATACCTGAATATCGAGATCCATCTTTTCTTTTATATAGGGATTGCCTGTGGCAAGTGCCTTGACCTCTGCATAGGAAAGTGCCGCTTCGTCCACATCCTCACAGCTTCGTACCGGGGATTTACTGGTCATAATCTGTCCGATGAATTTCTGTTTATTCTCTATGAGCTGCCACGAGTAACTGTCAAACGTACCTTCCGTAACATAACGAAATATCTTGACCTTATCATTCTGGTTGCCCTGTCGTAAGATTCTTCCCTCCTGCTGTTCAATGTCAGTCGGTCATTTTTTGCGGACAGTTCAATACATGCCTGTCTGTTTCGCTCCCTGCTCCTGCGTTTGCTCTCGTTTGATTTCTCCCTCTGTATCTTCTTGGCACAAGCAGGACAATACTTCGATATGCCAGAGCGGGGAACATATTCAACACCGCACACCGTACAATTCTTAGGCTTTAACGCAGTCCACCGCTTTGTCGGTGTGATATGTAATTCACCGACAAAGCCGATGAATTTATAATAAATCTTGATTTCCTGCCGCACCATTCCGTCTGTAAGTTTCTCACGTTCCGAAACAAGTATCTTGTCTATAAGTGCGTTTATGATGGTTGCGTCCAGTTCCTTAATGCCTTGATAGTTGCGGATTAGGGAGAGGAAATCACGGACACCCTGCGTCTTCTCATAGCTGTCGCTGAGCGTTTCCGTTACCTCTTTCAGCCTTGCTTCAATTTCAAGCTGTTCTTTCTGGTATTTTCCCGACATCATCTCAAAATTCCGCTCGGTAATACGCTCCATCACCTTATCTTCATAGAGTGAGGAAAACAGCCTGTCCAGTTCTGCAAGGCGTTTGTTCAGTTTTCTTTGCTCCTTTTCCAGTGCCTTTGCCTTGCTCTGGTCTGTTTCCGTGAGCCGCTTTTCAATCGCCCTCACTGCCTTTTCATCATTGACTGCCATATCCGCAAATCGGTTGATGTCGGTGAGGACAGCGTTGAACAAGTCCCTCGCTTCAATGCTGTGTGCGGTACACATGATATTACCGTATCTGCCATAATTATTGCAGGAATATTGTACGCAGTCGATGATGTCGGGGCGTTTCCTCCTGTTGGCACTCATAGCCCGCATCGCATAGCCGCAGTCCGCACACTTAATAACGCCTGCAAAGATGTTCTCAAAGCCGCCCTTGTTTTCTGGTAATCTGCGGCTTGTAATAAGCTGCTGTACGGTATCAAATTCCTCCTGCGTGACTATCCCCTCATGGGTGTCTGGTATCACTTCCCATTCTTCGGGCAGCTTAGAGGGGCGTTTCTTGCTTTTCATGTTGGCGGCAATCCGCTTGTAGCCTGCAAGGTTTCCCGCATATATCGGGCTTCTTAAAATGCCCCTTACGCTGTTCTCGCTCCAAATATAACGGTTCTCCTCATTCTCCTCAAAATACCTCTCATAGCCTGTTGCCCCCTGCTCCGCCGCATAAGCGGCGGGGCGTAAGATATGCTGTTTGTTGATGTGCTTGCGGATTTTGGCGATTCCGTTGCCCGCTAACGCAAGGTCAAATATTTCCCTTACCACATGGGCAACTTTGTCATCTATCAGCAGATGGTTGTGGTCGGCGGGGTCTTTGACGTAACCGTATGGTGCTGTCGTCCCCATGAATTTCCCCTGCTGAAACCTCGCTCGGTACGCCGATTTTATCTTGACCGACACATCGGCGGAATACATTTCGTTTAGGATGTTGCGGAAAGGCGTGATGTCCATAGCGGATTTATTGAGCGTGTCCACGCCGTCATTGACCGCTATATACCTCACATTATGCTCTGGGAAAAACACTTCCAGATACAGTCCGCAATCAAGATAGTTCCTCCCCAGACGAGATAAATCTTTCGTGATAACGCAGTTTATCAGACCGCTTTCAATGTCCTTAATCATGTTCTGGAAACTTGGTCTTTGGAAATTTGTACCAGAGTAACCGTCGTCCACATACGTTTTTGCTAAGTGCCATCCCTGCTTTTTCACATAATCCGTGAGGATGGATTTCTGTGTCGCAATGCTCGCACTCTCGTTATCCGTGCCATCGTCTTTTGACAAGCGGCAGTACATGCCGACTTCATAAATCTTGTTCTCCATTCTTATTCCTGCCATACTGTAAAACCTCCATATCTGTCCTATCTGTTTTCATGTTCCATTGCGTACATTCTAAGCGGACAGCCCCTCATTGTCGAAGGTGTCGCCCTCGGCAATCTTCTTCCGAATATCCTCGGAGATAATCGGGACAAACGCTTCTGTAACGGTCTGTGTGCCGACATATTCACGGCTGATTATCATCTGCACTGGTGCTTTTGGCACGATACGCTTTCTCTTTTTATCTGCTTTCTTATCCTCGCCCATACTTAAATCTTCCTTTCCAGACAGGGCAGGAGAACGTCTGGAAACGCCCCGCCCTGTCAATCAGATACCATCAATCCCCGCTGTTTACTTCTTTCTGTAATGCTTCAAGGAGTGCTGCTGCTTCATCAGCGTTCAACGTGATACCCTTTCCGCACTTCTCACGGTTCGGGGAAAAGCTGCGGATGTCATATTTCGGCTCTCTTCCGTTCCATGAGATAAGATTGATTTCTTTTGTGTAGCCGCTGTCGCCCTTAGACAATACGGCGATTTCCTTTACAATCTCATACTGGATTTCTTTCATTCTTCATACCTCAATTTTCTGCATTTACCTCCCGAAAAGAGAAGATTAGCGGCTGTCCCTGCCCCGTTTCCTCTGCAATTCACGCTCCAAAAGTTTAATGATGGTTTCCTCCATCTGCTTCGGCGTTGTGTTCTTCGGAAAATACTTTTTCAGCTTGCTTGTGTTGATTTTCAAGGTTTCTTTCTGGTTTCCCTTTTCCTCCGTCATAATTGCAAATATCGTATCCATGTCAAGCCGCCCGCTCTGGCTTAGGCTTTTCATCCGCTGTGCCTGTGAGAGTGAGGGCGTTGCTTCTTCGCTCTCCATCGTG
>OLRK01001034.1_pt1 | contig 26381 bp, 26 predicted proteins | sample 1672911 | NCBI WGS metagenome assembly OLRK01 (sample SAMEA3136736, study PRJEB25190) | human gut metagenome | biome: human gut; feature: human-associated habitat; material: faeces | place: Austria | collected 2013 | reverse complement strand
AGTAGAGACAGGAATTCTTGAGGAAGAATGCCGACAGTTAAACGATATATTTTTTCACTATATCCAGAGTGATATTCCTTATACAGCTCTGAAATATGCCATGACATTAGATGGAAAAATTGCAACAGCGGCAGGTGAATCAAAGTGGATCACGAGTGAAACAGCAAGAGAACATGTTCATAAGCTGAGGCATCAGTATGCGGCGATCATGGCTGGAATTGGAACAGTATTGGCCGATGATCCAATGTTGAATGCGAGAATCGAAAATGGAAATGATCCCATTCGCGTTATTTGTGATTCAAACTTGCGGATTCCGCTAAAGTCAAAGATTGTAACAACTGCAGGACAGATCAGAACGATCATTGCGACAACCAGCAATGATGAGGGAAAAATAAGAAACCTGACTCAAATGGGCTGCGAGATCATCAAAACAACAGAAGAAAATGGAAGAGTGAATCTAAAAGAACTTCTTAGGAAGTTAAGAAAAATGGAAATAGACAGTGTTTTGACAGAAGGCGGCGGAACATTGAATGAAGCTTTGATTCAAAATGGATGTGTTCATAAAGTTTACGCCTATATCGCACCGAAACTTGTTGGAGGTGAAACGGCAAAGACACCAGTGGAAGGAAAAGGAATCAGCAAGTTAAAAGATGCAGTGATCTTTGACGAATTGAAAGCAACCGCACTTGGAAATGATATTTTGCTGGAAGGGAAGGTGAAGAGATGTTTACCGGAATCGTAGAAGAATTAGGAACCGTCGTTTCTCTGAAACGAGGTAGTAAATCAGCGGTTCTCACGATCAAAGGAGATCAGATTTTTGAAGATCTGAAATTGGGAGACAGTGTTGCAGTGAATGGTGTCTGCCTGACGGCAACACATATGAGCGGAAAGACATTTCAGGCAGATGTAATGAATGAGACATTTAACCGAAGCAGTCTCGGGACTTTGAAAAAAGGAGATGTTGTGAATTTGGAACGTGCCATGGCAGCCAATGGAAGATTTGGCGGACATATGGTGGCCGGACATATTGACGATGTTGGGGAACTTGTTTCGGTAAAGCAAGATGATAATGCAGTATGGTTTACGATCAAAGCACCAAAAAAGATCATGAAATACTGTATTGAAAAAGGGTCGATCGCACTGGATGGAATCAGTCTTACGATTGCAAAACTGACAGAAGATACCTTGTCCGTTTCCATGATCCCTCACACGATACAAAATACAAACTTTGGAAACAAAAAAATGGGAGACCTTATTAATCTGGAAAATGATATGGTTGGAAAATATATAGATAAACTCATTCATTTTGCAGAAGACGAAGACAAACATAATAAAGAATCCACAACATTAACAATGGAAATGTTAAGAAATGCTGGATTTTAAAGAAAGAAGGAAGAAATCATGAGTGATGTAGTATGTGAAGTGATCGCAAAGCTTCCAACAAAATATGGAACTTTTGAAGCACATGGTTACGTTGATCAAAGAAGTGGAGAACATCATGTGGCACTTGTAAAGGGAAATGTGGCAGACGGAGAGCCAGTATTATGCCGTGTACATTCAGAATGCCTGACAGGTGATACATTTGGCTCACTAAGATGCGACTGCGGAGAACAAAGAAGCCGTGCCATGCGTCAGATCGAAAAAGAAGGAAGAGGCGTATTCTTGTATATGCGCCAGGAAGGAAGAGGAATCGGACTGATCAATAAATTAAAAGCTTACGTTTTGCAGGAACAAGGAATGGATACTGTAGAAGCCAATTTAGCACTAGGATTTAAAGACGATGAAAGAGATTACAGTGCAGGTGCCATGATCCTGCAGGATTTAGGAATCAAAAAGCTGCGTCTTATGACGAATAATCCAACAAAAATTGATGGTTTAAACGAATATGGATTAGAAATCGTAGAACGAGTGCCGATCCAGATGCCGATCAATCCATTTGATAAATATTATATGCAGACAAAACAGCAGAAAATGGGACATATGACAACATACGAAATTTAAAAGTCCTCAGATATTTTAATAAAAAACAAGCAACAAATAAGAAAAAAGGAGAAATAAAATGAGAGTATTAGAAGGAAAATTAGTAGCAAGCGGATTAAAAGTAGGAATCGTAGCAGCCAGATTTAACGAATTTATCGTATCCAAATTAGTATCCGGAGCTTTAGATGGTCTGAAAAGACATGATGTAAGCGATGATGATATCGATGTAGCATGGGTACCAGGTGCTTTCGAGATTCCACTGATCGCAGATAAGATGGCAAAAAGCGGAAAATATGATGCTGTCATCTGCTTAGGAGCAGTTATCCGTGGAGCAACAAGCCATTACGATTATGTATGCAACGAAGTATCCAAAGGAATCGCACAGGTATCCCTAAGTGCAGGAATTCCAGTATTATTTGGAGTTGTTACAACAGAAAATATTGAACAGGCGATCGAAAGAGCCGGTACAAAAGCAGGAAATAAAGGATACGATTGTGCATTATCAGCAATTGAAATGGCACAGCTGATCAAAGAAGTGGAAGCATAATTATGGAACAATATTATTTAGGATTTGATGCTGGAACACAGAGTGTCAAAGTGGCAGTTTACGATCTTGATATGAACCTGATCGTACAGGATACAAATGCAACAATCTTAAATTATCCACAGCCAGGCTGGGTTGAAATGGATGCCGACCAGTATTTAAGCGCAGCTGTCACAGGAATCAAAAACTGTGTTACAAAAATGAAAGAAAAAAATTTAGACCCAGATAAGATCCGCTCCATCTTTGGAGACGGAATCATCTGTGGAATTGTCGGAGTTGACGAAGACTGCCATGCAATGACACCGTATATTAATTATCTCGATTCAAGAACCAAAGAAGATGTAGAACAGCTCACATCCAAAAACTTAGAAATATGGGCAGAGGAAACCGGAAATCCACAGCCAAACTGTATGTTTCCAGCAATGTTTGCACGCTGGATGCTGAAACACTGCGAAGAGTTCAAACAAAATGGTAAAAAATTCATGCACAACGCACCATATATTCTTGCCAATCTTGCAGGACTATCTGCAGATGAAGCATTTATTGACTGGGGTGCAATGTCTGGATGGGGACTTGGATACCATGTGATCGATAAAAAATGGTCGAAAGAACAGCTGGATATTCTAGAGATTCCGATCGAAATGATGCCGGAGATTAAAAAGCCATGGGATATTGTAGGACATTTGTCCGAAAAATATGCGAAAGAGACAGGGCTGAAACAAGGAATTCCAATCTGCGCCGGGGCAGGAGATACCATGCAGTCTATGATCGGGTGCGGAGTTATCAAGCCAGATCAGGCAGCCGATGTCGCAGGGACATGTGCCATGTTTTGTATTGCAACAGATGGAATTAACCCAGAGCTTAGCAAACCAGAAAATGAATTGATCTTTAACAGCGGAACGATGGAAAATACATATTTTTACTGGGGATTTATAAGAACCGGTGGTCTGGCGCTGCGCTGGTATCGGGATAATGTATGCAATGAACCAGGAAACGGAGCATATTTTGATGAACTGAACGAAAAAGCACAAGAAGTACCATGTGGGGCAAAAGGTGTTCTGTTTCTTCCATATTTAACAGGAGGATTTGGAGACACATCCGATGCAAGTGCCTGTTTTTTAAATATGTCGATGGATACAGATCAGGCAGTACAGTGGAGAGCGGTGTTAGAAGCGATCGGCTATGATTATATGAGTGTCACAGATATTTACAAAAAAGCAGGAGTGCCGCTTGAATTTATGACGATCACAGAAGGCGGAAGCCGTTCAGAATTGTGGAATCAGATTAAAGCAGATATGCTTGGATGCGAAACTGCAACACTTGAAAATGCACAAGGAGCAGTATTAACAGATGCAGCCGTTGCAGCTTATGCAGTCGGAGATTTAAAAAATCTTACAAACGTATTTGAAAATACAAGAAAGATCAAGAAAATCTATAAGCCCGATCCGAAACGAACAGATTATTACCGCAATGTATACGAAAAACAGCGAAAGCTGATCAAAGATGATATGAAAACCGTTTTTCATACCCTCCATCAAATAGAAAAAATTTCACCAAAAGATCAGACATTTGCCTCAAATTAAAAGGCAAATGCAAAAGGCTTCTTTACAAGAAGCCTTTTTTTCTTGTACAATAAAAGGACAGCCTATAAGGAATAACAATAAGTTAATAAAAACTAACTATAGAAATCAGGAGGAATTTAAGTCATGGATAACGAAAAAATTGAAAAATTACAGCAAATGATCGACGAAAGCAGCAATATCGTATTCTTTGGCGGTGCGGGAGTGTCAACCGAGAGCAATATTCCAGACTTTCGAAGTACTGACGGGTTATACCATCAGACATACAAATATCCACCAGAAGTCATGGTAAGCCATACATTTTATACACAGCATACAGAGGAATTTTATGATTTTTACAAAAACAAAATGATCTTCCTTGATGCAAAGCCTAATAAAGCACATTTGAAATTAGCTGAACTTGAACAGGCAGGAAAGCTATCAGCAATCGTGACACAGAATATTGACGGACTGCATCAGGCAGCAGGAAGCAAAAATGTATTTGAACTTCACGGAAGTGTTCATAGAAATTACTGCCAGAAATGTGGCAAATTCTTTGATGTCAATTATGTGGTAAATGCAGATGGAGTACCATACTGTGATGAGTGTGGCGGAATCATCAAACCAGACGTTGTATTATATGAAGAAGGGCTGGATTCCCAGACGATCAACGGAGCAGTCAATGCGATCCGACAGGCAGATATGCTGATCATTGGAGGAACCTCATTAGTTGTGTATCCCGCAGCAGGAATGATCGATTATTTCAGAGGAAAATATCTTGCCGTATTGAATCGCGATGCAACCAGCCGTGATAAACAGGCAGACCTTTGTATCACAGATCCGATCGGAGAAGTATTAGGAAGAATCAGAGTATAAAAGAAGAATCAAGGTATAAAATATGAAGAAAAAAGATATCATTCTGATCGCAGCAGTGTTAGTGATCGCACTGATCAGCTTTGCAGCGATCAAGATGACACAAAAAGATGGAAAAGAAGTTGTCGTTACGGTCAAGGGAGAAGAAGTATACAAAACATCGATCAGCAAAGACCAGATCTACAAGATACCAGTTAAAAATGGAACAAATACCATGCAGATCAAAGACGGCAAAGTCACAATGAAGGAAGCAGACTGCAGGGACCAGATCTGTGCAGACCACAAAGCAATCGAGAAATCAGGAGAAACGATCGTATGCCTTCCTCATAAAGTTGTGATAGAAATCAAATCAGAAAATGGCAAAGAACAGGAACTCGACGGAGTAACCCAGTAATATAAGAATCTAATAATATAGTAACAGGAGAAATATATGTCGACCAAAAGATTAGCGGCGGATGCAATGTTTTTGACATTAGCTCTCGTTGTATCCTATATAGAAGTATTAATTCCCATACCAGTCGGAATCCCGGGAATTAAATTAGGACTTGCAAATGGAGTTATTATGGTACTGTTGTTTTTTACAACATGGATCAGAACACTTGAAATCTCAGTAATCCGAGTTGTACTGGCAGGATTTTTGTTTGGAAATCCAATGACGATCGTATACAGCCTTGCAGGGGGAATTCTAAGTCTGATCGTTATGGGACTGTTAAAGAAGATCGAAGGATTTTCACCAGTAGGAATCAGCGTTGGAGGCGGTGTTGCACATAATATAGGACAGTTAAGCGTTGCAGTGATATTAATGGAGAACACAAAGATTTATTATTACGCACCAGTTTTACTGATCACGGGAACGATCGCAGGAATTATTATCGGAGTATTAAGCGGAGTGCTGGTTAAGAAAATCCCGCCACAATTATTTAACTAAATAAGCAGCAATCTTTCATTTCACAGGCAGAATGATCGATGGAAATTATGAAAATTTCATAAAATTCTTTCTAAAAGTTTGAAATTTCATCAAAATCATGGTAGTACTATAAGTATATGTGCTTTCATAAGCAGGATAAGAATAAGATAATACAAAAGAAAAAGGAACTCTTAGATATGAAAAGAAAGGAGTTTGAAAATGAAAGCAAAACTAAATGAGATCATAAAACACGGACATTTAGGTAGTATGGCGGTATTTTTTGCAGTTTATATGGTCACATTTTCCTATATAGAAAACCGGGATGTACATCATTATATTGTACACACAGCACTTGATGATAAAATCCCATTTTGTGAATACTTCATTATTCCATATCTGTTATGGTTTATATTTGTAGCCGTAACCATACTGTATTTTATGTTTTTTAATAAAAATAATAAAAATAAATGGAAAGAATACTATCAGCTGATGATCACATTAGCAACAGGAATGTCCTTATTTCTGATCATCTCACTGGTATTTCCAAATGGACAGGATTTAAGACCGGTACTTAGCGGAAACAGTGTGTTTATTCAGGCAGTACAATTTATATATCACACAGATACACCGACCAATGTACTGCCAAGCATTCATGTATTCAATTCCCTTACATGCTGCATGGCAATTCTTAAGAATAAACGAAAATATTTTAAGAAAACAACGGATATCGTTACAGTAATCTTAACGATATTAATTATCATGTCAACGATGTTGCTAAAACAGCACAGCGTTGTGGACGTAGTGCTTGCAGCCCTGATGTACACAGCATGTTACAGGGTTGTGTATGGCAAAGAAGTGTGGAAACAGAATGCATTTTGTTCTTTTTTGTTTACGAATCGTTAAGTAAGAAAGCTTGACAGTATTTCTTGTGTTTGGTATAAATAGGAGTAATTGTGTTACGATATAAACAGGAAAATAAACTTGAATAACCTACGATAAGAGATCAATCAGGAAAAGAGTATAAGAATGAAAAGAAGAATTCTATCGATATTAGTATGCATGGCAGTCCTGTCGTTATGTTTAGCAGGATGCACAGGCAATACAGCGAAGAAGAACAAGAATGGAAAACTGAAAGTCATGGCAAGTTTTTATACGATGTATGACTTTGCCCAGAAGATCGGCGGAGATAAAGTGGAAGTGACAAATATGGTGCCGGCAGGTACAGAACCCCATGACTGGGAACCATCCACCAAGGATCTGATCGAGATGGAGAAATCCGATGTCTTCATATATAATGGAGCAGGAATGGAACAGTGGGTAGATGATGTGCTGGAAAGTCTTGACACCGAAGAATTAACAAGTGTTGAAGCATCCAAAGGAATCAAACTGTTAAAAGATAACGATGCCCATGAACACGACCACCAACATGGAAGCGAGAATGATCCCCATGTATGGCTTGATCCACAGAACGCAAAGTATGAGATGAACAGGATCAAGAAGGCACTGATCAAAGCAGATCCAAAAAACAAAGATTATTACGAAGCCAATTATAAAAAAGAAGCAGCAAAATGCGACGAACTGGATCAGTTATATAAGGAAGAATTAGCTAAAGTTTCAAAGCGTGAACTCGTTGTAGCGCATGAGGCCTTTGGATATTTGTGCAAAGCGTATGACTTAGAACAGATGGGAATTGAAGGATTATCAGCAGATGATGAACCAGATCCAAAACAGATGAGCGAAGTCATTGATTTTGCAAAGAAACATAAGGTCAAAACGATCTTTTTTGAGGAACTGGTAAGTCCAAAAGTAGCGAAGACAATTGCAAAAGAGACAGGAGCATCCGCAAAGATGCTCAATCCACTCGAAGGATTAAGTGACAAAAAAATCAAAGCAGGGCAGGATTATTTTTCTGTAATGAAACAAAATCTCTCTGCGATCAAAGAGGCATTAAGTGAATGAGTGAAACAACCACAAATAAAATGATACAACTAAATCATGTAAAGTTCGGTTACAGCGATACGGAAGTATTAGATGAAATCAATCTAACGATCAACGAAGGCGAATATGTCGTATTAACCGGAGAAAATGGAAGCGGAAAGAGTACGCTGATGCGGCTGATCCTCGGAGAACTGAAACCAGATGAAGGAGAAATCATCATTATGGGCAATGATCCGAAGTTAAAAAAACAGATCGGTTATGTTGCACAGAACGGAATCAGTAAGAATCAGAGTTTCCCGGCTACCGTTGAAGAAATCATGGTAACAGGATTATATCAGGAACTTGGATTGTTTCATCTTCCACATAAGAAACACAGAAAGAAGATTAAAGATACGCTGAAAGAATTCGGAATGGATGAATTTCTAAAGCGCAGAATCGGAGAGCTGTCCGGAGGGCAGCAGCAGAGAGTGATGATCGCAAGAGCAATGATCTCAAATCCAAAGCTGCTGATCTTAGATGAACCGACAACCGGAGTCGATGCAACATCAACAAAAGTATTGTACGATACATTATATGAGATTAATACAAAATACAATACAACCATCTTTATGATCACACATGGAAGACTGCAGGACTGCAAAGGATGTGACCGTATTTTGAGAATGGACGAAGGGAGGATCGTGGAACAATGATAGAAATGCTTCAATATGGATTTATGCAAAGAGCATTTATCACAGGAATTCTTCTGGCAGTGATCACTCCACTGATTGGAATCACGATCGTACTGAAACGTATGTCCATGATCGGAGATGCACTTTCCCATGCATCCTTAGCAGGAGTTGCCCTTGGATTATTACTGGGAATCAATCCAATTCTTGGAGCTATGGGAATCTGCCTGTTTGCGGCGCTGGGCGTTGAAGCAATCCGAAGAAAGATACCAAGATACTCCGAGATGGCAATCTCTATCATTATGTCAACCGGAATCGGACTTGCAGGAATCCTGTCAGGATTTGTGAAAAATGGAACGAACTTTAATAGTTTCCTGTTTGGAAGTATCATCTCCATCAGCAAAGACGAATTACTGATCGTATGCGTGATCAGTGCATTAGTGCTGCTGTGCGTATTACTTTTATACAAAGAACTATTCTATATCGGATTTGATGAGAATGCATCAAGGATCAGCGGTGTGCCAGTCAAGACGATCAACTTTATCTTCACACTGTTAACAGCACTGACTGTATCCATTGCATCAAGAACTGTAGGAACACTGATCGTATCATCAATGCTCGTTATTCCGATCGCATGTGGAATGCAGGTAGGAAGAAGTTATAAAGCCGTTATGATCATTGGTGTGATCACAGCACTCGTTACGACCGTAATCGGATTGACATTATCTTACTATATCGGACTCAAACCAGGAGGAACGATCGTACTGCTTGAAGTAGGATGCTTCCTTATACTTGCATTTGTAAGTAGATATTTAAAATAATCAGGATACTTGAATTTCATAACAAAATTTTATATAATGAATAAATGGCATGCATATAAGAACAAGATTGCATGCCTTCTTTTTTGGAAATGATTATGAAAGGACAATAGATCAATGATTACAAAATTAATTGAAACCGTATATCAGTTCCTGTGGGGAGACTGGATTCATATTCCACTTCCGGGTGGAGGAAGCTTAGGAATCTCACTTTTGATTCTGTTATTATTCCCAGCAGGAATCGTATTTACAATAAAAACAAGAGTATTACCGATCCGCTTATTCCCGGATATGGTAAAAGCACTGACAGCAAATAAAAAAGGAGAGAAAGAAAAGAGCAGTTTATCTTCTTTACAGACATTGATCGTATCAACCGCAACCAGAGTCGGAATGGGAAATTTAACCGGAGTTGTGGCAGCCGTATCCGCAGGAGGAGCGGGAGCAGTCTTTTGGATGTGGATCACAGCCTTGCTTGGATCATCTACCGCATTTATCGAAGCAACCCTTGCACAACTTCATAAAGAAAAAGACCCATTATACGGAGGATACCGCGGAGGTCCTGCATACTATATCCATCATTTTATGGAAGAAAAACAAGGCAAGAAGAAAAAACATACCTTGATCGCCGTCTTATTTGCAATCTCAGGACTGATCTGCTGGTGCGGAATCAGTCAGGTAGTTAGTAACTCTGTAGCGGAATCATTTAACAATGCTTTCCATATTCCTACGCTGTATACAACCATTGTTCTAGTAGCAATTGCAGCAGTGATCGTATTAAGAAAGAATGCAACCGTGAAAGTGTTAGATATCGTTGTACCAATCATGGCAGTTGTATATTTTTTGATTACGATCTATGTGATTGTGACGAATATTACAAGTGTTCCAACGGTTTTTGCAAGAATCTTCAAAGAAGCCTTTGGACTAAGACAGGTGGCAGCAGGAGGATTTGGAGCGGTTCTTATGAATGGTGTGAAACGAGGATTATTCTCAAACGAAGCAGGATCAGGATCAGCACCGTGCGCTGCCGCAGCCGCAGACTGCGAACGCCCGGCACAGATGGGACTTGTACAGGCACTTGGAGTATTTATTGACACGATCGTCATTTGCAGCTGTACAGCAATGCTTATGTTGCTCGCACCACAGAGTATGACCGAAGGACTCACAGGAATGAACCTGTTACAGACAGCCATGAGCTACCATTTAGGAAGTTTCGGAGTGATCTTTATTGCAGTGATCCTGTGGATGTTCAGTTTTTCAACATTCCTTGGAATCTTATTTTACGCAAGATCCAATGTCGCATACCTGTTTGGAGACAAATGGGCATGGCAGACAGCGTATAAAGTGTTAGCATTAGTAATGCTTTTTATCGGAGGAATCCAGACTTATACATTTGTATGGGACTTAGGAGATGTCGGAATTGGACTGATGACGATCTTTAATATCTTCATTCTGTATGCAATGTCAGGACAGGCAATGAAAGAATTGAAAGATTATGAAGCAGGGAAGAAGAAACCAATCGAAGAAAGAGCATTTTCCTTGCAGGAAGATGAATAAAATATAAATAAAAACCGAACAATTTACGTAAATGATGATCAAATAACGTAAATTGTTCGGTTTTTGTTATGTTATTTGGTAAAATAACGTAAATAGAAATTCAATAACCTAAATATATTGAAATTAACATAACAAAAAGTGAATTAACGTAACAAAAAAGTGAATTAAGTGAACAAGGTTTTTCTTGTCCTAAAATAAGCAGTCAAAACCATCGTTCCAGTCAACACCCAGGAAATCGGATAAATCACCATCAAAAGTTTGTAATCATGGAACCAGTTACAAACCGTAGCCAGCCACACAAGCCTTAACACACAAGATCCAAACACCGTCAATACCGCAGGAGTCATAGAACGCCCAAAACCACGCAGGCACCCGCCGCTGATCTCATAAGTACTCGTAAGAGGCTCAAACATCAAAACAAACAAGAAACGAATGACAGCATAATGATACACTGCAGGATCACCCGTAAACAAGCTGATAAAGAACGTACGGAATACAACAAAAATCGTACTAAGCACACCACAAGAGATCACACTGCACATCATACCAAGACGAAAGATCTTCTTACAACGATCTTCATTTCTCGCACCATAATTCTGTCCAGTAAATGTAACAACCGTCTGAGCAAATGCATTGACAAGATAATAAGCGAAATACTCATAATTAAGCTCCACTGCAGACCCGGCAATTCCGCCAGAACCAAAACTATTGATCCCAGACTGAATACAGACATTTGCAAGCGAAAAGACCATTCCCTGAAGCCCGGCAGGAACCCCGATCCTTAAAATCTTAGAAACGGCATCACGATCGATCATCAAAGACTTAAAAGAAAGACGGATCGGAAGCTCCTCATGAGTCAGAAAATAAAGAATCTGAACAGCACTCACAGCATTCGCCCCAACCGTAGCAAGTCCGGCACCTGCAACACCCATATGAAATACAACGACAAACAACAGATTCAAGATTACATTGACAACACCAGATACGATCAAAGCATACATCGGACGACGAGTGTCCCCGATACTGCGAAGAATGGAAGCACCAAAATCATACAGCATAAAAAACGGCATACCAAGAAAATAAATTCTTAGATATAAAGTCGCAAGATGAATGATATCTTTTGGAGCGCCCATAAGTACAAGAATCGGATGCGCCACAAATTGTCCAAGAATCAGCAGGAATACACCACTTAACAAAGCAAGTGTAACAGCCGTATGTACCACACGAGGAACCCTCTTCTTATCACACTGCCCGATATAATTAGCGATGACAACATTCGAACCAAGAGAAATCCCAGAAAATAAAGTAACCATCAAAGAAATAACCGAACTATTACTTCCAACCGCCGCCAAAGCCTCACTACTCGCAAAACGCCCGACAACCGCAGTACCAACCGAATTAAAAAGCTGCTGTAAGATACTACAGGCAGCAAGAGGTATGGCAAATAATAAAATTTTATCTAATAAACTTCCATGAAGCATATCCATCTTACCGGACTGTTTCGAAGAATCTTTCATATATAAAACTCCCTTCATAATAATAAAAACCTACGTTTTTTGTACAACTCTCTTTATAGCAGATACAATTCTAACTCTTTTTATATCGATTATCAAGAAGAGAAAATAACGAATCAAAAAAGATACAATCTGACACGGATCATAATGATATAATGATGTTTGACATTTCCATTATATAAAAATACAATACAAAAAGATAAGAAATAAGAAAGAAGGAAAACAACACATGCAAATGAGCATATTACTACTAAAACAGATCGCCCAGCTATTCCTAATGATCCTAATGGGCTACATCATCGTAAAAGCAAAGCTTTTAAAAGGAGAAGACAGCAAAGTCCTCTCAAAGATCATCCTCTATCTGATCATCCCAGCAGTCATCATCAATGCATTTCAGGTAGACTACAGCCCAAATGTAACAAAAGGCTTGATCACAGCCTGCATAGCATCCATCATCCTGCAGTTTTTATTACTCTTTGTAACCTACATCATGCAAAAGATGTTCCATTTAAACTCTGTAGAATTCACATCCGCTTATTACTCAAACTCCGGAAACCTGATCGTACCACTAGTTACCTATATATTAGGCGGTAAATGGGTCGTATACGGCTGTGTATTCATGAGCGTCCAGTTATTCTTCATCTGGAGCCAAGGCAAAAACATGATCAGCAGAGAAAAAGGAATCAACCTAAAGAAGATCCTGTTAAATATCAACATGATATCCGTATTCTTAGGAGTCATCTTATTCTTCACAAAGATAAGATTCCCAGAGATCATCAATAACACCCTCTCATCCGTAGGGGGAATGATCGGACCACTAAGCATGATCGTCACAGGAATGCTGATCGCAGAAGTAAATCTAAAAGATATCTTTACAAACAAAAGAGTCTACCTCGTAACCGTATTAAGACTGATCATCCAGCCACTGATCGCATTAGCAGTTATCAATCTCTTAGGAATGAGAGGATGGCATCCACAAGGAGATAAGATAATTCTGATCACATACCTCGCAGCGATCACACCATGCGCATCGACTGTTACACAGATGTGTCAGGTGTATGGGAATGATTCGAAATATGCAAGCGCGATCAATGTTATGACAACGTTATTGTCAATTATTACAATGCCGGTGTTTGTTTATTTGTATCAAATGTAAGAATAATATGAATAAATGTGAAAAAACCACATAAAATGTTTATAAAGCCTACAATAAACATTGTCGAATATTGACGTAAGTGAAAAAATCACGTAAACTAAAGGGATAGGAGGTGCTAAGATGTTAATTAGGTTTAATGTAAAGAATTTTCTTTCGTTTTTTGAAAATATATCAGGACAATCAGAAGAAATTTCTATGATTGCAGGAAAAGTTAGAAGTAAAAGAGAGCACATATACGACAATGATAAAATTAAATTGTTAAAATTTGCAGCTGTTTATGGAGCGAATGCATCTGGAAAATCCAATTTAGTAAAAGCATTGAATTTTATGAAAAAAACAATTGTAGATGGACTTCCTAAAGGGCACACTGACATGTATTGTAAAACTGACAGAGCAAATAAGGAAAAGAAAAGCTATTTTGAATTAGAAATTATGCTAGATGATAAATATTATGCATATGGATTTGAAGTGATTTTAAGTCAAAGCAAGTTTGTTTCAGAATGGCTTGTTGAACTTAAAAGTGATGGCAGTGAAAAAAATATTTTTACTAGAGATATTGAAAATGGTGAAACCGAGTTTAGCAGTGAATTAAAACGAGATAAAAAGTCATATGAAAAATTAAAAAATTATGCCGAAGATATTCAAGAGGATTCAGAAGTATTATTATTATCAATAATGAATAAAAATAAGAAAACTCTATATGAAAAATATAATAATCTTAAAGTATTTCGAAATGTATATATGTGGATAGAACGAAAATTAGATATTAATTATCCAGATCGACCAATTTCGGACTATTCATATATGGCAAAAACGGAAAAAATAGATGAAGTTTGTAAAATTATTAAAGCATTTGGAACAGGTATCACAGGATTTCAGATGGTAGATGTAGATCCAGAAGAAATATTTAGAATGATTCCAAATAGAATTAAAGAAGAAATATTAAAGGATGTAGAGAATAAAAAAGTAACAGTAAATCGTATGAAATTAAAAGAAATTGGAATTGTGATGAGATCCAATAAAGACTTTTTTATTTTAAATATTGCTAGTAACGGAAAAGTTGAAGGAAAGACAATTAAATTCTTGCATGGGGAAGAGAATATTTTGTTTAATTTATCAGAAGAATCAGATGGTACGGTTAGAATATTAGATTTAATAGAAGTATTACTTTCGGGAGCAAATAAAACATATGTGATTGATGAACTGGATAGATGTTTACATCCAAGTTTAACTTGTAAATTTGTAGAGACATATTTACAATTGGCAGCAGAAAGGAATATTCAGTTAATTGTAACAACACATGAATCAAGATTGTTAGATTTTGATATTCTTCGAAGAGATGAAGTATGGTTTGTTAATAAAAGAATTACAGGAGAAAGTGATATTTATTCTTTGGAAGAATATAATACAAGATTTGATCAGAAGATAGATAAGGCCTATTTAGATGGACGGTATGGGGGAGTTCCAAAATTCAGTACTGTATTTCCTGTGAAAGGGGATGAGTAATGGATGAGAGAAAGAAAAGGTTCTGGTTTTGGTAAACGTTCAGTTGCATCAGAATCAAGGCAAGCAATAAAAAAATATTTTTTATTATATGAAGGATCAGATACAGAAGTTCAAGATTTAAAAGAAAGAGATACGGGAACTATATCATTCAAAACTCTGTTTGATAAAATTATTGATTATTTTCACGAAAAACAGATTATAATTAATAGTAAGGTATTGAAAAGAGCTATATGGGAAACGATGAAACAAATCTGTGAAAAAGAATTCTGTGAGGATTTAGAAGGATTAAAAGATTCTATTGGAAGTAATATAGGACTTTTGATAGAGGATATGAGAAAATAATCTTTAGTTTGTCGAATTGTTTAGATATTTTAAAATCTACCAGTTGCTTAAATTTTTAATTAAAATCTAATACCATACAACATACACATCCGTGGTGGTTTGAATAATGTAGATTATTTGAATATTATAAAAAGATGAATCAGTGTCGGAAACCGTAGGAGCACGCATGCACTTAGTGAGTGGTAGGTCGTAAGACCTGCCAGGAACTTAGTACATCTGCGTAGCGAGTCGAGTGAGAACGCGTTTCCGACACTGATTCATCTTTTTATAATATTCCACCAATAATTTACGTTATCAAATTATCACTGTCTATAATATTCCAAGAAATCCCCAAGTTTCCCCATAGCATCCTCAAGCACCTCAACACGAGGCAGATAAACCACTCTAAAATGATCTGGTTCCTTCCAGTTAAATCCACTTCCATGAACGATCAAAAGCTTCTTCTCACGAAGCAGATCAAGCGCAAACTGCTCATCATTCGTAATATTGAACTTCTTCGTATCAATCTTAGGGAAAATATAAAATGCAGCCTTAGGCTTCACAACAGAAATACCAGGAATATCACAAAGTGCCTGATAAACATACTCTCTCTGTTCATAAATACGTCCACCCGGAACAATATAATCATTAACACTCTGATGACCACCAAGTGCAGTCTGCACGATCGCCTGCGCAGGCACATTAGAGCAAAGTCTCATATTAGATAACATATTGATACCTTCAATATAATCTTTAGCAACCGCCTTATTACCACTTAAGATCATCCATCCAATACGGAATCCAGCGATCATATGAGACTTAGACAATCCGGAAAATGTCACACAGAACAGATCAGGAGCCAAAGAAGCAATAGATACATGCTCCGCCCCATCCATAACAAGACGGTCATAAATCTCATCAGAAAAGATCATGAGCTGATGTTCCCTTGCAATATCAACGATCTGCTGCAGAACCTCTCTAGGATACAAAGCACCCGTAGGATTGTTAGGATTGATCAAAACGATCGCTTTCGTTCGATGATTGATCTTCTTCTTAATATCCTCCATATCAGGATACCAGTCGGACTGCTCATCACAAATATAATGAACCGCTTTCCCGCCAGCAAGTGTTGCACAAGCCGTCCATAAAGGATAATCAGGAGAAGGAATCAAAATCTCATCCCCGTCATCAAGCAGGGCAGACATAGAAAGATTAATAAGCTCACTGACACCATTTCCAGTATAAATGCTGTCGATATCAACGTTCGGAATCTTCTTAAGCTGTGCATACTGCATGATCGCCTTTCTTGCAGCAAATAATCCCTGAGATGCGGAATATCCCTGACAGTCAGCTAACTGATGTCTCATATCGTAAATAACCTCGTCCGGAGTTCTAAAACCAAATGGAGCAGGGTTACCGATATTTAATTTCAAGATATTCGTTCCGTCACGTTCCATACGATTCGCCTCATCAACGACAGGACCGCGCACATCATATAAAACATTATCAAGCTTGCTGGACTTATTAAATCTGCGGACAGGAGCCTTGCGGGTTTCAATGGAAGAAGAAACAGCAGATCCCTCTTTATGATCATCACCATTTAACCAAGCCTCATCAACATCCAGTGTCTGCGCAAGAAAATGAAGAATATCAGCACGAGGAAGCGTCTTAGCACTGACATACTGGCTGATATGACTCTTGCCGACCTTCAATCCAGCTTCATCAGCAGCGTGGACTAAATCTACCTGTTTCATCTGTTTTTGTTCCATTGCAGATCTTAAACGCTCTGCAAATAAGTCTTTCTGATTCATAACGTACTCCTTTATAAGAAAAGTTCAATTAATATCTAAAAGTTCAATTTGTTAAAAATGATTATATCACAACAAATAAAAAAGTTCAATTCAAAACAACAAAAGTTCAAAAATGACAAAATTATATTCATTACGACAAAAAGTACAAGCATAATTATTGAAATTTCTGAAATTTATGATAATATATAAAAAGATTACGAAAGGGATAATTATAAAAATATATGTTAACGGGGATGATATAACTATGGGAGTATCAAAAAGACAGATGCAGAATTTCCTGATCTATGTTCTTGACATGGCAGGATTGACTGTAGGATATTTTATTGCAGTTTACCTGCGATTTGGAAGTTTAAAGACAGCATATGGGTATATGAGAACTGATATGTATATACGATGGTTCAGCGCTATGGCAGTTCTAACTTTTGTATATTTGCTGTTTCATCCAAATCGTGGTTTTTTTAAACGCAAAATTACAGATGAAATAAGAAGTGACTTTTTAACAGCGATCATGACCGGAGCCGGAATGTCAATGGTCGCAATGCTTATGGCAGACGCATCAAAATATTCAAGATTCATTTATATGTTTACGATCGGATTTGAATTCTTCTATATGATCATTGCACATCGTCTGTACCGCAAATACTGGCTGAGGAGAAGAGCGAATCATTCATATGCAAGAAAAATGATGATCATCACAACCAGTGACGAAGCAGAGAAAGTTATTTCTAATATTATAAAGGAAAAAACATGGGATCTATGGATCACAAGTATTGTGATCATTGATAAAAATATGACAGGACAACAGATCTGTGGAATTCCTGTTGTTGGATTTACATATCGAAGTATGTTTGAATACGCAGCAAGATACGTTGTAGATGAAGTATTTATGTATATCCCAAGAAGATACAAATACCCAGTCGCAATGACGATACAGAACTTTGAAGACATGGGAATCAACACAAGCCTGAATATCCCATTGTTTGAGATCAACCAGAAATTAAACAAATCATTAGACAGGGTAGGATCTTACAATGTTGTGACATTTTCAGGAAGAGAAGCTTCCTTATTTATGCTGATCCTTAAGAGAGCAATGGATATACTCGGTGGACTGGTTGGTATGCTGATCACAGGAATCGCACTGATCTTCGTGGCACCAGCGGTCAAACTGGAATCTCCTGGTCCACTGTTTTTCTCACAGAAGAGAGTCGGAAGAAATGGACGAATCTTTAACATTTATAAGATTAGATCCATGTATCAGGATGCAGAGGAACGCAAGAAAGAACTGATGGCTCAGAACGAAATGGACGGGCTGATGTTTAAGATGAAAGATGATCCACGAATTACAAAGGTCGGGAAGTTTATCAGAAAGACGAGTATTGATGAACTGCCACAGTTCTGGAATGTTCTGAAAGGCGATATGAGCTTAGTCGGGACAAGACCACCTACAGTGGATGAGTTTGAGCAGTATAGTGCTTATCATAAGAAACGTTTGTGCAGAACCCCTGGACTTACGGGTATTTGGCAGGTTAGCGGTAGAAGTACAATTACTGACTTTGAAGAGATTGTAAAACTTGATGTTCAGTATATTGAGAATTGGACTCTTTGGATGGATATTAAGATATTGTTTAAAACTGTCATGCTTGTGTTTAAGGGCGATGATGGGGCACAGTAATGTGAAAATTAATCTTAAATAGGAACAATGTGAAAATTTAAATATAATTAATTTGGGAGGAAAAGAAGTGATCATTACAAAGACACCATTTAGAATGTCATTTTTTGGCGGAGGAACTGATTTACCAGAATTTTTTAATGAACATGGGGGATCTGTAATTTCTACTAGTTTTGATAAATATTGTTATGTAAACGTTAGACATTTACCAAGATTTTTTGATTATAAAACTGAATTAGCTTATGCAAGAATGGAAAGAGTAACAGATGTGAATAACATTGAACATCCTGCGATTCGTGAGGCTATGAAATATTTGGATATGCATGAAATTAGATTAACATATGAAGCTGATTTACCTGCAAGATCAGGACTCGGCACGAGTAGTTCCTTTGCAGTAGGAATGTTAAGTGCTTTTTATGCATTAAAAGGGAAATATGCAGATAAGAAAAAATTAGCAAATGAAGCAATTCATCTAGAAAGAGTACTTTGTAATGAAGCAGGTGGATGGCAGGATCAGATTGCAGCAGCTTATGGTGGATTGAATAGAATTGATTTTAAAGATAATAAATATCATGTTAATCCAATTATCATTTCTACAGATCGTAAAAAACAATTAAATGATAATCTTCTTTTATTCTTTACAGGATTTACTCATTTTTCAGCAGAAGTACATGCTGCAAATGATAAAGAAGACAAAACAAAACAGAAATTAGAAATGTTACAGTTAGTTGACGTAGCAGAAAATATTCTGACAGACAAAAATACAGATTTAGATGAATTTGGAAGATTATTAGATCATACATGGAAATTAAAACGTCAGACAGGTGCAAAAATTTCTACAGATTCTATTGATGATTTGTATAGAAGAGGAATTGAGGCCGGAGCACTTGGCGGTAAATTATTAGGTGCAGGTGGTGGAGGATTCTTATTATTCTATGTAACACCAGATAAAAGAGAAAATGTATTAAAAGCAATGTCTGATTTAATGCATGTTCCATTTGAATTTGAAAACAGTGGAACAAGAGTGATTCATTTTACACCAGAAACATATATTCCAGAAGAGGAACTTTAATTATGAAAACCGTAATAATGGCAGGTGGTAGAGGAACTAGGATTTCCTCTATTGCCAGTGATATACCAAAACCAATGATCAAAATAGAAGGAATTCCGATTTTAGAGAGAGAATTGGAGTGTCTTCGTTCACAGGGATTTACAGATATTATTATTACAGTAAGTCACCTTGGACATATTATTATGGATTATTTTGGAGATGGAAGTGGAATTTCTCCAGCAACTAATAAACCATTTGGCGCTAATATAGAGTATTTTGTAGAAAAAGAGCCATTAGGAAATGCAGGAGCATTATTTAGATTAAAAGATAAATTAAAAGAAGATTTTCTTCTGTTAAATGCAGATGCAATGTTTGATATTGATTTTAATCGTTTTGTGGAATTTCATAAAGCAAAAGGAGGATTAGTAACATTATTTACTCATCCAAATAATCATCCATATGATAGCGGATTAGTTATTACAGATAAAGATCAGTGCGTATTAAAATGGCTGACGAAGGAAGATGACCGAGGTGACTATTACAAAAATTGTGTAAATGCAGGATTGCATGTGATTTCTCCAAAGGTATTAGAAATGAAGGTTGAAACTCCTAAGATTGATTTAGATCGACAGGTATTAAAACCTTTATGTGCAACAGGAACAATGTTTGCATATAATAGTCCAGAATATGTGAAGGATATGGGAACACCAGATCGTTATAAAGCTGTATGTGAAGATGTAAAAGCTGGTCGTGTTCAAGCAAAGAATTTAAAAAATAAGCAGAAAGCAATCTTTTTAGACAGAGATGGAACAATCAATAAATATGTTGGCTTTTTAAGAAGTGTGGATGATTTTGAATTATTAAATGGGGTTAGTGAAGCGATTCGAAAGATTAATGCAAGCGGATATCTTGCAATTGTAGTTACAAATCAGCCAGTAATTGCAAGAGGAGAAGTTTCATTAGAAGAATTAGAAGTCATTCATAATAAAATGGAAACTTTGTTAGGTAATGATGGTGCATATTTGGATGCGATTTATTATTGTCCACATCATCCAGATAAAGGTTATGAAGGTGAAAGAGTTGAATACAAGATTGATTGTGAATGTAGAAAACCTAAACCTGGAATGTTATTGCAGGCTGCAAAAGATTTTAATATTGATTTAGCATCTTCTTATATGATCGGAGATAGTAAAAACGATATTTTAGCTGGAAAAAATGCGGGATGTAAAACGGTTTACATTGGAAATGATGATTTTGAACAAGATATAACAGTCAACAGTTTATTACAGTTTGTTGAAGGGAGTTAGAGTAAGATGTTAGAAGAAAGATTACAAAAACATATTGATTTATTAATTAAAAGATATCCTATTTTAGAACCTATTAAACAGGATATTATTGACGCATACCTCATCATGGAAGAAACATATTTAAATGATGGGAAATTATTAGTAGCAGGAAATGGTGGATCTGCAGCTGATTCTGAGCATATTGCAGGAGAGTTAATGAAGAGGTTTAAAACGCCGAGACCTGTTAGTGATGAGTTTGCAGCTAAATTAAAAGAAATTGATTCAGAAAGAGGGGCAAACTTAGCAGAAAATTTAGAATGTTCATTGATGGCAATTCCTTTAGTTGCACATGAAGCCTTAAGTACTGCTTATATTAATGATGTTGATGGATATGGAGTGTTTGCACAGCAGTTATTTGGATTTGGTAGAAAAGGGGATGTATTCCTTGGAATTTCTACTTCTGGAAATAGTAAGAATGTTATGAGTGCTACAGTTGTTGCCAGAGCCTTAGGAATTAAAGTGGTTGGATTAACTGGGGCTAAAGGTGGAGATTTAGCAGAGGTTGCAGATGTTTGTGTGAAAGTTCCTGAGACTGAGACTTATATGGTACAGGAATTACATTTACCAATTTATCATTGTTGGTGTTTGATGCTTGAGGATAAGTTTTTTGGAAATAAATAGGTGTATAGAAAATTGAGATGAAAAAGCAAAAGTTACTTAATACATATGTTAATAATGTTAGTATGAAAGAAACTATATCAGCAATTAACAATATGATTAGAGAAGGTAAAAAAAGATATATTGTTGCAATTAATGTTGATGTAGTTATGAAAATAGAAGAAGATGCATACTTAAAAAAGATTACAGATAATGCAGATATGGTGTTGGTTGATGGAAAACCTTTAATTTGGATTTCTAAAATGCATAAAAAACCAATAAAGGCTAAGATTTCTGGTTCTGATTTAGTTCCATTGTTATGTGAAGATGCTGCAAAAAAAGGACATACAATATTTATTATCGGAGGTAAAGATGGAATTGCTGATAAGGCGAAAGCCAATCTAGAAAAAAAACATCCGAAAATTAAAATTGTTGGAACATATGCTCCTCCGTTTGGATTTGAAAAAAGTGATGAGGAGTTAAGAAAAATTAATAAAATGATTTCTGATAAAAAACCAGATTTATTAATTGCATGTTTTGGTTGTCCTAAACAGGAAAAATGGATTTACGAAAATTATCAGAAATATGATGCAAAGGTTTCTGTTTGTGCAGGAGCTACGGTAGATTTTCTTGCTGGAAATATTAATAGAGCTCCTCATTGGATGAGTGAACATGGATTGGAGTGGTTTTACCGATTTTTGCAGGAACCTAAGAGAATGTTTAAGAGATATTTTGTGGATGATGTGAAGATATTAAAATTGATTTGGAAATATAGATAATAGCTTTTAATATATCAAGTTATAAATGATGTAAAATACAGGGGTGAATGAAAAATGAAAAAGAAAGATAAAATACTCATGTGTTGTTCAGAACTCTCAGTTAAAGGTGGTATGGTGTCAGTTGTTAAAAATTATCTAAATTATTCTGATTGGGATAACTATGAAATTGTTTACATACCAACACATACAGAGAAAAATAAGATAATTGTTACAATATATTTTGCAATTGCGTATATTAAAATTTTAGCATGTGTATTTACTCAAAATGTTAAAATAGCTCATTTACATACGGCTGAACGTGGTAGCTTTTTTAGAAAGGCTATTTTAGTTAGAACATTAAAAAAGTTAGGTGTAAAAACTATTATGCATCATCACGCAGCAGAGTTTGAAGAATTCTATTCGCAATTATCAGATTCTAAAAAAAATTATGTGAATAAAACATTAGAAATGGCTGATTTAAATATTGTTTTGAGCAAAAGGCTTGTATCAATGATAACAGCTAAAGCACCTAAAGCAAAAGTTGAAGTACTTTATAATGCGGTACCAACATATAAGGTTAATCCACGTAGTGATAAAGCTAGAAATGTTTTGTTCTTAGGAAGATTGGGAAAACGAAAAGGTACGTATGATCTTTTGCAAGCTATAAAAAATATTGATGAAGAGATACCTAAAAATATAAGGTTTTATCTTTGTGGAGATGGAGATGTTGAAGGTGTTAAAAAGGAAATTGATAAGTTAGAGATTTCCAAAAGAATTGCATATATTGGATGGATTAATGCAGATGAGAAAAAACAAATTTATAAAGATATAGCACTTAATGTTCTACCATCCTATAATGAGGGATTGCCGATGTCAATATTAGAGACTATGGCATATGGAATTCCAAGTATAACAACAAATATTGCATCTATTCCAGAAGTAGTTTTTGATGGTAATAACGGCTTTTTGATTGAACCAGGAAATATAAAACAATTATCGGATAAATTAAAATTAATATTGAATGATGATAAATTATGTAAAGATATGGGAAATCGAGCATATAGATTGATTACTGATAAATTTGCTTTATCTACGCACATTGCACATTTAAAAAATATATATGCAAGTGTATTGGAGAATAAAAGATGATTGGGAAAGTAAGAAAATTATTAAAAAAACTATATTTGAAGAGATTGGAACAAAAAGGGTTGATTATAGGAAATGATTTTCAAATGGAAAAAGGTTGCAATATTGATGCTAATTTTCCATGGCTAATAAAAATTGGTAATAATGTTACAATGGCTTCATGGGTATATTTAGTGGCACATGATGGTGCAGCAAAAAAACAAGTAGGATATTCTAGAGTTGGAAAAATAATAATAGGAAATGATGTTTTTATTGGAGCAAGATCAATTGTTATGCCTAATGTAACCATAGGAAATAATTCTATTGTAGGTGCTAATTCAGTGGTAACAAAAGATGTTCCAGAAGGCGTTGTTGTTGCAGGAAATCCAGCCAAACCGATACTAACAGTAGAAGAATATAAAAATAAATTAGAGTTAAAAATGAGGAATAATCCGATTTATGAATTTGAATGTACAATTTCGGGTGGTATAGATAAAGAAAAAATGGAAAAAATGAAGCAAGAATTAACACATACAGGAGGTTTCATTGTATGATGCGACTAAAATTATGTAGGATGTTAATTCAGTGTTTTGTTTTGTTTTCATTTACGACATTTACTTATTCGCTATGGCCTAGTTTTTTACCAATAAATAGAGTACTAGGATTTGTTATAATTTTGTTAGCAATTTCATTATATATGAGACAAATAAAAAAGAATGAAATAGTTATTTTAATACTTACAGGAATGTTGGTATTAATTAATTTAGTGGTAAGTTCCATTGATAGGACACAAAGTGTCAATGACGCAATATATTGGATGACAGTGATTCTTCTTTTGATGAAACTTTCTAATCCATATATAAGAGGACGTTTTAGTGAAGAATTATTTAAATGTAGAAAATTAATAAAATTTGTAGTGATTTTGAATAATGCGGTTGTTATATATAGTTTGTTAACACCAAGTGGTTATTCAACAGCATGGGGTGGTACTTTTTTTAGAGGATTTGCATATTCGGAACATTCACTATCATGTGCATGTTGTATATCACTAGTGTTAACAATGGTATTTCTTAAAGAGTATAAAAATGTTTTTATAAAAATGTTATGGATGATTCCCTGTTCTGTTGCAATTTTGCAGTCAGGTGCAAGAACTTATATTGTATCGTTGATTGTTATTTGGTACTTTTTTTATAGATATTGTATTGACAAAATTTCAGTAAAATTATTTATTGTACCAATTTTTATAGTAGTAGCAATTTATTTTATTTTAAATTCTGGATTTTTAGAAAAAATGACAACTAGTGCTACTAATCAATATTCTTCGTTAAATCCAGTAGAAGCATTTACAAATGGAAGAACAGCATTTTGGGCAATAGATTTACAAGCATATTTACAAGGAAATCTTTTTTATAAAATTTTTGGACATGGATTTGATTATATTTATTATATAAATCAAACTAGATATGGTTTAAGAATATGGGCACATAATGATTTTATAAACGTATTATTGTGTAATGGGATTTTGGGAATAATTACATATTTTTATTCATATATCTGCATATTTAGAGAAGCGTGGAAAAATTTGAAAAAATTAGATGCAATATTATTAAGTTTGTTTTTAGTAATTATTGCACTGATTAATGGATTATTTGTATATCAGCATTATTTATATAGTTTTATTATTATATATGTACTTGCTACAAACTTTAATAGTAAAGATTTTGATTATAGTTGGAGGGAGAAATAGATTATGGCATTGTTTACAATTACGCATAAATATTTAGAAGATACGGAATTAGTAGATGGAATGCAATATTTATATGTTGGTGCTTACCGACAGAATAAAAGAAAAACGAATTTTTTATATGATGATGAAGGGGAAAATATATCAAAAAAAAATAGTAATTATTGTGAATTAACAGGCATGTATTGGGTATGGAAGAATAGTATAGATGAATATGTTGGAATTTGCCATTATAGAAGATTTTTTACAAAGAATGAATTGTCAGTTAATAAAAAATATTTTTACACATACGAAGAGTTGAAAAAAAAGCTTAATGGAGTAGAATGTTTGGTGGCAGATAAATTATATGTGAAAGATAACACGATTTATGATCATTATGCACGTTATCATTTTAAAAAGGATTTAGATGTATTAAAAAATTTGATAAAAAAAGAATTTCCAGATTATTGTGAAGCATTTGATGAAGCATTTTCGAAAAATTATTTTTATCCATGTAATATGATGTTTTGTAAAAAGAAAATATTTGATGAATATGCTAAATGGTTATTTAGTCTTATTGAACGATACGAAGAAGTAGTAGATATTTCAGGATACTCTGTAGATCAAGCAAGAATTTTTGGATTCTTAACAGAGAGATTATTGAATGTTTGGATAATAAAAAATGAAATAAATATTAAAGAATTGCCTGTGGTGCAAACTGATAGTACATTAAAATTTAGGATACACATGTTGTTAAACAAGATTTTAAAATGTTCAGTAAAAGAAGGAAATAAATATTTTAAGTAAAAATTAAATTTTATTAAGGAATATGGGGTTGCAATGTTCAAAATAAGGTCTATAATAGTTAATATTGAACAAAGGAGTTTGCTTATGAAAAAATTATGGGTCGCATTGCTTGGCGTAGCGGTCGTACTTTGCGTTTACAGTGTGAAAGCGCAGGGC
>OLRK01001033.1_pt1 | contig 26406 bp, 21 predicted proteins | sample 1672911 | NCBI WGS metagenome assembly OLRK01 (sample SAMEA3136736, study PRJEB25190) | human gut metagenome | biome: human gut; feature: human-associated habitat; material: faeces | place: Austria | collected 2013 | reverse complement strand
TCTTCGATGAGGCGGCCCTGGTCGTCCATGACGCAGTTCAGGTCCACCAGAGCGGCGGAAGCCTCCTCATCGAGAGCGGCGCTGGTAATCAGCATGGTTTCGTACTTTGCCATTTTTGTAGCACCTCCTTTTGGACTTGAGGGCCCTGCGGATCTGCAAGGCCAAGGGTACACAGGCTGCGGTATCGCGGCCTGTGTGGTGTGTCTGTTCAGACAGCAATTTATTATAGCAAGCTTCTTTACGTCTGTCAAGCTTTTTTGACAAAAAGAACGATAAAAAATGTTTTGCATTTTTTGGTAAAAAGGACTATAATGTAAACGCTTTCCCTGCAATATGGCAGGGCCGGGGCTCCGGCAGTGGCAGGAAAGCGGGAAAAATTAAAGGAGGATAATCCATGTATTCGTTGTTTCGAGATCTGGCAATCATAATCCTGAGCGCGAAATTCTTCGGACTGGTGGCGCGCAAGTGCAAGGCTCCGCAGGTGGTGGGTGAGATCATCGCCGGTCTGCTGATCGGCCCCTGCGTGCTGAACTTGGTGCAGATCAGCGACTCCATCTCCATCTTTGCAGAGATCGGCGTTGTGATGCTCATGTTCACCACCGGCCTCGGCACCAACCTGAAAGAGCTGATCAAGGCAGGCCCCATCGCCACCCTGATCGCTACAGTTGGCGTGGCTGTGCCTCTGGTGGGCGGCACCTTATTATATGGTGCATTCTACGGCTTTGCCGCAGTTGGCAGCCCGGAGTTCTACCGGGCGCTGTTCATCGGCACCATTATGACCGCTACCAGTGTGTCCATCACGGTGGCCACCTTGCAGGAGCTTGGGCACCTGAAGAGTTTTTTGGGCACGACTATCGTCAGTGCCGCTGTCATTGATGATGTCATCGGCATCGTGGTGCTCACCTGCGTGCTGGGTGCCAGCAGCGGCACCGGTACGGGTCTGGGCAAGGTGCTGTTCAACACTCTGCTGTTCTTTGCCACCGCACTGGGCGTTGGCCTTGTGGTACACTACGCCATGAAATGGCTGGATCAGCGCAACCCCCATACCCAGCGTATCACCATCGTGAGCATGGCCTTCTGCTTTGCCATGGCCTACATCGCAGAGGAATACTTCGGCATCGCCGATATCACCGGCGCTTACATTGCAGGTATCGTGCTGTGCACCATGGATGACGCGCCCTATGTAGAGCGCCGGGTGGATATCAGCAACTACGTTATCTTTGCGCCGATCTTCTTTGCCTCCATCGGCCTCAAGACTGATATCAGCGGCCTGACCCCGGAAATCCTGCTGTTCTGCGTCTGCTTTGTGGTTGTGGCGCTGATCACCAAGATCATCGGCTGCGGTCTGGCAGCAAAGATCTGCCGCTTCAACTGGGACGATTCCCTGAAGGTCGGCGTCGGTATGATGACCCGCGGCGAGGTGGCACTGATCGTGGCACAGAAGGGCTTGGCCATCGGTGTGGTAGACCCGGTCTACTTTACCGCTGTGATCCTGCTGATCGTGGTGTCCAGCGTGGCTACCCCGCTGGCACTCAAGGCCATGTTCACCAAGCGTCCGCCTGTGCCGCATCCCAGTCAGGCAAACTAAATCAGGAATTTGATTTTCATGTTTAGGGTTCAGAATCGCCTGCGGGCGTTTCTGAACCCTTTTTTCATCTGAAAAAATATATGCAAAAACGGGGCTGCTGCATATGGTTTCGTGCAACAACCCCGTTTTTATTGTTTACGCAGTATATAATTTACAGCGTCTTGCAGAACTCCTTCAGGTAGGCGCGGAACTCCTCGCCGATCTCAGGATGCTGCAGTGCCAGCTCCACCTGCGCCTCCACGACCTTGAGCTTGTTGCCCATATCGTAGTGCTTGCCGGTGAACTCCACGGCAGTCATGCCGCCGCGGGTGCGGGCATACTCTGCCATGGCATCGGTCAGCTGGATCTCGCCACCGGCACCGGGCTTGGTGTGGGCAAGGATCTCGTAGATCTCCGGGGTCAGCAGCACGCGGCCCAGAATGGAATAGTTGCTGAACTCCTGCCCCTTCTTGGGCTTCTCGATCATATCGTCCACAAAGAAGTAGTTGTCGTGGATAGGGGTGGTCTTTAAGCTGCAATAGCGGCTCACGTCCTCCCAAGGCACAGCGGACACGCCGGCAACCGGGCGGCCGAACTCCTCGTAGGCGCGGATCAGCTGGGCGCAGACCGGATCCTCGCCCCAGATCACGTCATCGCCATAGATGACCACAAAGGGATCATCGCCGGTAAAGGCCTTGGCGGTGTTGACTGCGTGGCCCAGACCCAGCGTCTCCTTTTGACGCACAAACAGGATGTTGGCCATATTGGCGATGCCCAGACACTCCTCCAGCATCTTTTCCTTGCCGGGCTTTGCCAGCTTTTCCTCCAGTTCGGGGCTGCGGTCAAAATGATCCTCAATAATGCTCTGGTTGCGGCCCAGAATGATCAGGATATCGGTAATACCGGAGCGGACGGCCTCCTCCACCAGATACTGGATGGCGGGCTTATCCACGATGGGCAGCATTCCCTTGGGCATTGCCTTGGTAGCGGGCAGTACGCGGGTGCCAAGACCCGCAGCCGGAATAACGGCTTTGGTGACTTTTTTCATAATGATTCTCCCATGTTCTCATTTTATGCACGGTGAACCGCGCTTTTCAGCAGGATCCCCATCCTGCATGAACCGTTATCAGATAAAGGTGCCTACCAGTGCGTTCAGGTCCGGCCCCAACAGCATGGAGCAAAGGCTGCCTACTAGCATCAGCAGGATGAACGCTCCGATGCAGGCTGCAAAGCTGACACCGCCCTGTGCGTTCAGCACGGCGCGGCGCTGCTCCGGGTCCGGGAACTCGGCACGGATGCGGCGGATGCGTGCCGCTGCGCTGCGGCGGTAGAGCCACTTGCCATACAGCCCCCGCACCAGCATCAGTGCAAAACTGAGAAGGGACATGACGCGGCTCAACACTACCAGCGTAGAGGCGCTGATCCCGGCGGTCAGGGGGCTGCCGGTGGTCTGCATCATACTGATTAAGGTGGGGATGAACAGCAGCAGTTCTGCGGCCAGAAAGCCGAAGGCGGGCTTCCACGCCTTGCGGTAGAAAAAGTAGAACGGGCCGAACAGCAGCGCTGAAAAACTCATGGAGATCTTGGAGTGACGCAGCTGCATCTGGCTGTAATCGTTCAGGTAGACCGGCGCGGCTGTGCCGATAAAATCCACCCAGTCCTGATAGGGGACGCCGTCGATCAGTTCATCCTTGCCAAAGGCGGCGCGCACGTTGCGGTGCACCGGGTCGATGACCTTCTCGGTAAAATTACGGTACATTTCGTCCCGGTACATCCTGCTGTAATCAAAATCCTGGTTCTGCTCGGCGCTGGCGGCAGCACGGTCGTTGGGCTGTTCTGTGCTCTCAGGGGGCAGGGCAGCGCCGCAGCAGCGGCAGACATTCTCGCTGCGCAGGGTGCGCTCCCCGCAGGTGGGACAGGTGCGCAGCTGCGCATCCTGATAAGGAAACTTCCATTCATAGCCTGCGCCATGGGCAGGGGCGTGGATGCACAGACCCATCTTCTCGTAACAGGTGCGGTGATAGGGTGCACCGCAGTCCGGGCAGACCACGATGTCGTCCTGAAGGGTCAGCGGCTTGCCGCAGCCCTCACAGGGACAGCCATAATATTTCGGCATGATATCCTCCTGTGAAATCGATCATACTGGTATTATACTCCCCCGGGTATGAAAAGAAAAGGTGAAAATCTTTAAAAATCCGGCAAGATAGTATTTTTCCTCTTTACTTTATCACAGATTCTCGGTATACTAATGAAGTATCTGTGTATAAACTGTGTCTTTTGGCGGAGCAGAAAATGCGCGCTGCGCGTGCGTTTTGCACCCTGCCGGGGACATTATTGTTATGATGTAAACCCTTGAACGAGAGGAACTTAGAGAATGATCACGACTGATGAACTGAAAGTGCAGTTGGCCGAGCACGCCAAGGCCGTTAAGGACCTGGAGGAAGCACTGGCCATTGAAGCAAGCCGCAAGCGCGTGCAGGAGCTGGAGCACACCATGTCCCGCCCCGGATTTTATGATGATGCAGAACTGAGCAAGAAGGTCTTTGACGAGGTCGGCGACCTGAAGGGCAAGCTGAACCGCTTTGAAAAGCTGCAGGGTCTGTACGATGACGCTGAGACAATGCTGGAGATGCTGGACGAGGAGTACGACCCCGCCATGATCCCCGAGGCCGAGGAGGCCGTGAACACCGTGGGCAAGGCTGTGGAGGAACTGCAGCTGATGACCATGCTGAACGGCGAGTACGACCACAGCAACGCCATCCTTACCTTCCACGCAGGCACCGGCGGCACCGAGGCACAGGACTGGGCCGAGATGCTGTATCGTATGTATAATAAGTGGGCACAGGCACATGGCATGACCGTGGAGGTGCTGGATTATCAGGACGGCGACGAGGCCGGTCTGAAGAGCGCTTCCATGATGGTCAAGGGCGCAAACGCCTACGGTCTGCTCAAGAGCGAGAACGGCGTGCACCGTCTTGTGCGTGTCTCTCCCTTTGACGCCAACGCCCGCCGCCAGACCAGCTTTGCCTCTCTGGAGGTCATGCCCGAGCTGGACAACACCATTCAGGTGAACATCCGCCCCGAGGATATCGAGATGCAGGTGTACCGCTCCTCCGGCGCCGGCGGCCAGCACATCAATAAGACCTCTTCCGCTGTCCGTCTGATCCACAAGCCCACCGGCATCGTGGTCAACTGCCAGACCCAGCGTAGCCAGTTCCAGAACCGCGACTACGCTATGGAAATGCTGAAGGCTAAGCTCTACCAGATCGCCAAGCAGCAGCACATGGATAAGATCGACGACATCAAGGGCGTACAGAACGAGATCGCATGGGGTCACCAGATCCGCAGCTATGTGTTCATGCCCTACACCATGGTCAAAGATCACCGCACCAACTACGAGACCGGCAACGTCGATGCCGTGATGGATGGCGATATCGATGAGTTCATCTTCGCATACCTCAAGGCCGCCAGCCGCGGCGAGCTGCAGGACGCATAAGCACCTGTCCCTGTAAAATCATAACCGCACCTGTGTCCATTTTTGGATGCGGGTGCGGTTTTTTCGTGCTTGTCTGCGCATACTAACCCCGAAAAATGCGCAGGGAGGCCGTAAAATGTCCAAGCACAGCATTGTCAGGTGGATAAAGATGATAGGGGTTTATCTGCTGGTGGCCGCGGTGGCGGCGCTGGGCTGGCTTTGGTGCGCCCTGCCGGAGGAAGTCTATCTGGAGCCGGAGCAGCCGCTCACGCTGCCGCGCTTTGGCTGGGTGGAGCCGCTGCGCGGGCACGGCAGTCGCAACGTGGCCAGCACCCGGGCAGCGGGCAGCTATCAGACCACGCTGGCGCTGGGCGGCTGGCTGCCGGTCAAGACCATCCGTGCCACCGTGATGCAGCGCCCCACGGTCACGGTATGCGGCACGCCCTTTGGGGTGAAGATGTTCTCGGAGGGGGCACTTGTCGTGGGCTTTTCCGAGGTGCACACCGCCGCCGGTACGGTAAACCCTGCAAAGCAGGCGGGGCTGCGGCTGGGTGACCGGGTCATCCGCATGGGAAACACGGTCACCGAGACCAACGAGCAGGTCCATGCCGCGCTGGAAGCCGCCGCCGGTGCGGCGGTGGAGGTGGTCTACGTCCGCAAGGGGGAGCAGCGGCAGACCACCCTTTTGCCGGTGTGGGATACGCAGAACGCCCAGTGGCGGGCAGGAATGTGGGTGCGGGATTCCTCCGCCGGGGTGGGCACTCTGACCTTTGTGGATGTGCAAGCCGGGGTATTCGCCGGGCTGGGTCACCCTATCAGCGACAGTGACACCGGCGAGCGGGTCGCCCTGCGCAGCGGCGAGATCGTGGCCTGCCAGATCGTGGGCTGCACCGGCGGTACCGCCGGCAGCCCCGGGGAGCTGAAGGGCAAATTTATCAGCGACCATGCCCTTGGCAGGATCTGCATCAACGGCGAAAACGGCGTCTACGGAACGGTAAGCACTGCGATTGCGGGGCAGCAGACGGAAATCGCCTTTGCGCAGGAGGTGCTGCCCGGTGCGGCAGAGATCCTGACCACCACCAGCGGCGAAACGCCCCGCAGCTACCGTGTCTATATAGAAAAGGTGAACGACGCCGACCCGCGCCGCAACATGGTGCTGCGCGTCACCGACCCGGCACTGCTGGCGCAGACCGGCGGCATCGTGCAGGGGATGAGCGGCAGCCCCATCCTGCAAAACGGACGGCTGGTGGGTGCGGTGACCCATGTGCTGGTCAACGACCCGACACGAGGCTACGGCATTTTTGCACAAACCATGCTGGAACAGGCACATTCCGTGCCCGGAACGGACGCAGCAGCATAAAAAAGTATGACATTCGAGCAGAATTTCCATAATTTCCCAAAATAAACCGTTGAACTATCTGGAAAATTATGGTAAAATCCATGGTGTTAAGGGAACTGCACACATTGGAGGAAACAACCATGGATAAAGTGAGATTCTTGATGTCGGATACCGGTGCTCAGATTACAGAAGCTTGTCGTGAGGCGCTGGAGCAAAAGGGCGTGGAAGTGACCGTTGTGGAAAAGGATGGAAATAAAGTTTTGCAGAAGATGCTGGCCGTTCGCCCGCAGGTAGTGCTGTTGGACGCCTTTATGCCCGGGCTGGACGCTCTGGCGGTCAAGCAGCGCTACAACGCCGCAGGAGAGCGCCACACCTCGTTTTTCGTCACCGGCGCATTCCAGAGCGAGGAAATGGTACAGGAGCTGCTGGACGAGGGCTTTGCCTACTATTTCGTCAAGCCCTTTGACGAAAGTGTCCTTGCCGCCCGGGTGCTCAAAGCAGCCAGCGGACAGGAAAAGCACCTGCTCCACACCAGCGTGGACAGTGACGAACTGACCGTCACCGAAATATTGCACCAAATTGGCGTGCCTGCGCACATCAAGGGCTACCAGTTCCTGCGGGATGCCATCCTGCTCACCATGAACGAGCCGGAGTACATCAACGCCGTGACCAAGCGCCTGTACCCGGAAATCGCCAAGAAAAACGGTACCACCGCCAGCCGTGTGGAGCGCGCCATCCGCCACGCTATCGAGGTTGCATGGGACCGGGGAGACGTGGATACCCTCAATAGCTACTTTGGCTACACCATCCACAACCTGCGCGGCAAGCCCACGAACAGTGAGTTCATTGCGATGATTGCGGATAAGATGCGGCTGGATAAGCGGCAGCGGGTGGGGTAAACAGAAAGACGGTAAAACGTCTGAAATTGTTCCATAATATTCCAACGATGGGAGCTATACCAATAAATATAGCGAAAAACGTTGTGGAAATATGGAACCAGACCAATAAATAGCTAAAATCTAAGGCAATAAATCTCCTGTATTTATTGGGTCATAGTCCCGGCAAATACAGGAGGTTATTTTTTATGCTTATCCGGGATGTGGAGATGTTCATTGAACACTGTGAAAACAAAGGGCTTGCAACAAAGACGATTGGAAGTTATGAACAAACGTTGCGCCTTTTGATGCTCTACCTTGATGAACAGGGCATCACACAGACAGAGAAAATCACACACACAGTCATTCAGAACTACGTTAAACAGATAAAGGAACGGGGCAAGTATACTGTCACAAGCAACCCGAACAGTGGGAGCTATCAGGAGCGACGGTTGGATTTCGGCAAGAAAGTGTCAGATGTGACTATCAACAACTACCTGCGGAACATGAGCGCTTTCTTTGGCTGGTGTGTGGAAGAAGATTTGATTCTCCGTTCGCCTGTCAAACGTGGCGATTACATCAAGGTAGAACGCCGCCCGCTTGAGTTTGTGTCGGATGAGGACTTCCGCAAACTACTGCGGAATATGAACACAGCCAGCTTTAGTGAATATCGGGATTCTATCGTCATTCAGCTTTTGCTAGATACCGGCATGAGAGTCAACGAATGTCTACTGATTCAAGTAACGGATGTGAATTTGCAAAAACGGTACATCTATCTCCCGGCGGAGAACACCAAGGGTAAGAAAGGCCGCTATGTGTTCTTCTCTGACAAAATGGCAACGCAACTGCAACGGTGGATAAAGTATAAGGACAGATACCGGGACAGTGATTTTCTGTTCTGTACAAACAAAGGTAAATTTCTTGAAGTGAGTAATTTTGAAGCCAATGTTCGCAAGTATGCCCAGCGGATAGGGCTAAAGGACATTCACCCGCATGTTTTCCGAAACAACTTTGCAAAGCGCTTCCTTATGAGCGGCGGCGACATCTACACCTTGAGCCGCTTGCTAGGGCACAGCAGCGTTACCGTAACAGAGCAGGCCTATTTGGATGTGAACCAAGACGACCTTGCAGAGATGTACCGCAAGCACAGCCCGCTTAGTAAGATAATCTAAATAGAAGAGCCGCAGACAGGAATCACTTCCCCAGCTGCGGCTCGTTCTTTTAGATAGAATGTAGTTATCAATCGTCTTTGATTTCAAGATTTTCCAGCCCAAACTCAACGCACAACTGAATTAGTTCATTGCGGCTATGCCCGGTTTGCGTGGTGATTGCATCCAAACGCTTGATAGTATCTTCTGACAGGCGCACGGAAACAACGGCAGTCTTACCCAATGCAGCCCGGCGGGGACGAATTATAAGCTTCTTGTTCAAGTTGTTATCCATAATGCACCTCTTTTTACTACAAGTGTAGCCAAAAGACAATTGATTTTGTAGCCTACAATTATAATAATTGAACTATAAGTGTATACATTTGTAGTCTTTAGATGTATAATTGACAAAAGGAGGACAGACACAACCGAACAACAGTCATTTATCAGTTAGGAGGAAAATCGGAATGAGGCGTAAAATAGCCGGGACAGTTGGCTCCGTGCTACTTTGTGCTTTGTTGCTTGCTGGATGCAGCAACGGAGCAAGTACAGCAAATAGCACGGCAGGTAGTTCACAACAAGAAACTTCCAGTAGTACAGCAGCGTCTGAAGTGTTATCTAAGGAAGAAAAAGAACGTAAGGCAGCACTTGAAGAGTCGGCACGAAAATTCAAGTCAGCGGAGAACTATCGAGAAAGCGGCGAATATTTCAAAGCCTATTCGCTGTATCAAAAAGTAATAGAAGATGATTCCAACTATACAGAAGCACAGAAACGCGCAACTGAAATGTTAGATTTGTATTGGAAACAACAAGATGCTTTAGTGGAGCAGGGGGAATATCAGACCGCTATTGAAAATACAGCTAGTGCAATGAGTTTCATGGGGCTGACCTCTCCATTAGATAGCGGTATCGAATTAGAAAAGACAATCTTACAAGTTGCCGAAAAGCTTGCCCAAAGCGGTGGCTTCTCAAACCCAAAAGCAACTATGAAAAGTTTTCCAATAACGGGAAGTACACCTATTTTTTATATCAATATCGAGTGTGACAATATAAACGGAAAAGCACTTAGTTCTTTGTCAAGTGATACAATCATTAAAAAATACGATGAATTGTCCGACAAAATGAATGAATCAATCTTTAAGGCAAGCATGGGATTTAATTCTATTCTTTTGGGTGACATTCATAGCAATGGAAACTGGTACAGCGTTTTTAACGAAAAGCTAACTGTCCGTACCGATGAGGAACAAGAAGAACTGGACAATCCTTCGACATCTAGCACCTCGAATAATGGATATTCTACGGGTGGCCCCGGTGTGGGTAAAAAGCCAAGTAAGAGTAATAGTTCTGCATCGAGTGGTACAAATAAAATAACACAAGAACATAGGAATGCACTTTCAAGGGCAGAAAGTTATTATCACGATATGGACTTGTCCAAAGCGCAGGTTCGCAGACAACTTGAATTTGAAGGCTATGAAAAAGACGCGATAGACTACGCTATGAAGAATCTAACCTAAGAACCAGCCCCAGCAAAAGACCGCAGACGGAACAAAAGCCGCTTGCGGTCTTTTCTTGTTTAGATGTATATTTTGTCAAAACAGAGTATACTTGCCTATTACATCCCAAAAGCCGCTGTTGTTGTAAAAATAGACTTTGTTTTAGATTTGTTTTTCAAAACGTAAACAAAGTTATTGACTTCATTTTTACATTGAGATACAATAAGGGTGGAGATAATCACATGATGAAAGGACAGTCTTGCAGTATGGCACACATTGCTTATGTACGAGTTTCCACCGCTGAACAGAACGAGGCGCGGCAGATTGAAGCCCTCAAGAAGCACGGCATCGACAAGTGGTTCACGGAAAAGGTCAGCGGCAAGAACATGAACCGCCCGCAACTGGAAGCCATGCTCGACTATATGCGCGAGGGTGATACCATTTATATCCATGACTTTAGCCGCCTTGCTCGTAGTACGAAAGACCTCCTTGCCATCGTGGAGCAGCTACAAGCTAAGAATGTGCATCTTGTATCTAATAAGGAGAATCTTGATACCAGCACCCCCACGGGAAAGCTGATGCTGACAATGATTGCAGCCATCAACGAGTTTGAACGTGAGAATCTGCTAGAACGCCAGCGGGAAGGAATAGCCATAGCAAAGGCTCAAGGCAAGTTCAAAGGCGGTCAGGTTAAACGCATTGACGATAAGACCTTCAATGCAGCGTATGACAGATACCAGCACCGAGAACTGAACAAGACCCAGCTTGCAGCAGAATTGAGAATCAGCCGCCCGACACTGGATAAGATGCTGAAGGACAGAGGACTGGCATAATACCACGCACCCCGCAAGGGGTGCTTTTTTGTCGGAAACACACTCCCCCACCTAAAAACAAATCCGGAACGAATTTTTGTTAAAATAGCAGTGCAGCCGTTCAATCTGTATTCAGAGAAAAAATCGTGACCGATTTAATTTTTACCCGGTTTGTGTTCATAGCACGGAAAAATCAAAACGATATGCGATATAATAACGATGTGAATAAATATTCAAAAATCACAACATTCAAATATGAACTGCTCGTCTCGCGATATAACTCGATTTCATATCTTGATATGAAGTAGTGACGTTATATCGTGATATGAAGCTAAACTTGTTCATAAAAATTTTACAAATTTCCCCTTGACAAGCCTGGAGGCATCGAGTATAATTATGCACGAAAGACTGAATATGCAGTCTGAGCGCCGTTGAGTTGCCTACGGCACGGTAAAGGCACACAATATCAGAACGAAAGGGGTCGTTATATGACTAATCGACAGTAGAGCTATCTTAGAATCTCGGATTACCAAAGCTGGACAGCGGGCATCTACCTTATAGATGCACCGTGCGGTAGCGGTAAGAGCAGCTTCGTTTTGAACACGCTCTATCCGTATGTCCATGCAAGTGGCAAGCGGATGATACTGTTCTCTAATCGGAGAGCGTTACTTGAACAGCAACGACGACAGGCACAGGGTACAGACGCAACGTGCATGATTTGCCAAAAATTGGAGTATAATTTCAATCATGGAATGTCGTCAATCGAATGGGTTGAAAGAAATTTTGATTACATTATTATAGATGAAGCGCACTACCTGTTCCAAGATGCATTGTTTAATCGTAATACAGAAATCATGCTGGATATGGTTGAACAACTTCAGAAATCTAAAGTTATCATCTTGATGTCTGCAACAGCGGACTTGCTGAAGAAGCACTTTGTCGGTAGGATAAAAAAGACCTACCATGTGTCAGCAGATTACAGCTATATCAAGGCGGTATATTGTTACACTACACCGGATTCTGTCAACAAAATTTTGAACGGAGTCCCTCCGGGTGAAAAAGTGGTCATGTTCGGGGATAATAAAAAACGTCTACGGACATTGCATCGCGAGTACCCAGATAGTGAGTACCTGAACAGCGGGAACAAAGACGAAAGTCTAGCATTTCGGCAGATAACGCAGAACGAGTGCTTCAGCTGTCAAATGCTATTTACTACTAAAGTTCTGGACAATGGTGTAAACCTGAAGGACAACGCCATCAAACACATTATAATAGAGCAAACCGACATGGTAGAGTTCATACAATGTTTGGGGCGCAAGCGCGTTCAAAGTCCAGATGATACAATAACTTTGTATTTCCTTAATAGTGTTTTCAGTATTGCAGGGCGATACAAAGATTTGAAGAGAGACTTAGCGATTGTTCAACAATATCTGAATGCAAGAGCATCAGGCTATGAGCAAGGGTTCTGGAAAATCAACAGAACTGAATATATTCCTCTGATGTTCGACAATTCGCACCATCTAGTAAAACCTGCATACTACAAAGCATTAAGTGACTGTGCATTTTACAGAGATATTCTGAATAAGAAAACGTCACTTGTTCAGTAGGTCGAAGAATCCTTAAAATCACCTATCATTCCGTATGAAAGGGTTTCAAAAGATTATAAGTTGAATTATTATCTTTCTCAAAATGTCGGAAGAAAGTATTTTAAGGATGATAGAAACGAATTGATTGAAAAAATCAATCTAAGACAAGACGGACATATAAAAAGTTCGTTTAAGCTGCTTTATCAATGTCTGATGGAGAGCAATGTTGATTTTACCTTAAAAAGTGGAATCGACAATAGAAAAGTCTATTGGACGATTGAGCCAAAATAAAGATGCAGAAAATCTACGTCACCTTTAATATTAAGGGTGACGTAGAAAAAATGCACGGACTAATCATATCAAGTATGCCCGCTGTGGTAGCCTCTAAAGCGGGCATACGGATTTAAGAAGGAGACAAAAGACAGGAGGTGAAATTAGTATGAAGTCTCCAATATTTCACTATAATAAAAAATCTAAGGAGAGCTATTATGTATGATTTTCTAAGTTAGAAAAGTAAAATTAGTTCATTTGACGAATTGAAAGGACTTGACTCAATTCCAGAAGGAACAGTAATTCAAGAATGGCGCGAAGGGGTTCTCGTCACATGGACAAATAATATAGACCCCGCATTAAGTAAAGGAATAGACTTCTCAAAGTGGTATATGGTTTCCGATAAGGGAGATACATACTCTATTTATACCCATATGGCTATGCGCTGTTATCCAAATCGAAAAGATGGATATTATTATGTCAGTTTTCAAAGGGCATGGCTCAATGGCAAAAAAGCGATTCATGTATATATAAGTCGATTGGTTCTTAGAACTTTTACGAGGCCGGAGCTACTGCCGGAGAACTGGCAGCAGTTAGATGCAGCACACAAGGACGACAATCCTGCGAATAATCGGATTGATAATCTTGAGTTCTTGACCCATGTATAGAATTGCAATGCCCCACATTTTCGTGCAGCCATGTCTGCGGTGTGGAAGAGACATAATCAGCGTGAATGAAGAAAGTAAAGCCTATTGGTCTAAAGCCGATAGGCTTATTCTCTTAGATTCAAGAAAAATGTACTCACCCGGCGGGGCTGAACAACCATAGCCAAACAGCAGCCAAAGACCCCGCCGGGCAGAAAGAAAGGCCAGACAAACAAAAAATATATTTTATAGCGGGTTCAGCAGGGACTATGATAAAGGGCTGTCAGACGTTCTAGCAGACGTTTTGACAGCTTTTTTGTCTTAGATAATGAAAGTGCTAGCATGAAAGATTGATGCGTTGTAGGGCTTGCTAGAACACATTTTGATTCTAACAAGTGAATGAAGCACAGACGGCAGCGGACACAAAACGCCATCCGCTGCAATACAAACCGTAAAGAGAAGTTGCTTTTATAGGTGGAATGAGATATACTGGTAGCACAATAAAGCGTTCGAGACTATACCAACAAATAATAAGATTTTGACTTAGATTTATTGCCTACTCTGATACCGTGCCTGCCCATATCAAGGGCTACCAGTTCCTGCGGGATGCCATCCTGCTCACCATGAACGAGCCGGAGTACATCAACGCTGTAACCAAGCGCTTGTACCCGGAAATCGCCAAGAAAAACGGCACCACCGCCAGTCGGGTGGAGCGCGCCATCCGCCATGCCATCGAGGTGGCGTGGGACCGGGGTGATGTGGACACCCTCAACAGCTACTTCGGTTATACCATCCATAACCTGCGCGGAAAACCCACCAACTCGGAGTTCATTGCAATGATAGCCGATAAGATGCGGCTGGATAAGCGGCAGAGGGTGGGGTAAAAAGCCGAAATAAACGGAAGCGGACATACAATTATAAAAACATGGGATAACCCAAAGGCTTCATCTGAAAAGGTGGAGCCTTTTCTCTTTGCATTTTCCTTCCCATCTGGTACAATGGTGCAGAAGGGAAGTGACAAAATGCCGGAAGTAGATGCGATCCGTGCGCAGCTGTTTGCGCTGCAGGATAAGGAATATCAGGTCTTTTACAGCCGCCTGATGCCCACCCTGCCGCCGGAAACGGTGATCGGGGTGCGGGTGCCGCTGCTGCGTAAGCTGGCAAAACAGCTGGCAGATACCCCGGAAGCGGAGGCATTTCTGCAAGAACTACCGCATTTTTATTGTGAAGAAAACGCCCTCCATGCTTTTCTGCTGGAGCCTGTCCGGGATTACGGCACAGCGCTGGCGGCAACGGAGCGCTTTTTGCCCTATGTGGATAACTGGGCAGTCTGCGATTGTTTCAGCCCCAAGGTGTTTGCGCAGCATAAGCCGGAGCTGCTGCCTGCTATCCGGCGCTGGCTGGGCTCTGACCAAGTGTATACCGTGCGCTACGGGATCGGGATGCTGATGCGGTATTATCTGGACGATGCCTTCCGGCCGGAATATCTGGCTTGGGTGGCGGCGGTGCACAGCGAGGAATACTATGTCAATATGATGCGAGCGTGGTATTTTGCCACTGCACTGGCGAAGCAGCCCGCAGCGGCACTGCCGTGGCTGACCGATAAGCGGCTGGACGTGTGGACGCACAACAAGACCATCCAGAAAGCAGTAGAAAGCCGCCGCATCCCCCCGGAGCAAAAGCAGGCTTTGCGGGCGCTGCGCATTCGTTCACAAAAGCTTTGCGAAGAACGGTGCGTTTGACTGTTTACAATGTGGCGAATTTATTGTAAAATAGAGTATAGCAAAAATGCCGGGTCTATCCGGCGAAAGATAAAATAGGTGGTGTTTGGATTATGGCATTGAAATATAAGCGTATCCTTCTGAAGATCAGCGGCGAGGCGCTGGGCGGCGAAAAGGGCATGGGCTTTGACGAGCCCACCATGGACGCCATTTGCGGCGGCGTGAAGAAAGCTCATGAGCTGGGCGTGCAGATCGGCATCGTGGTAGGCGGCGGCAACTTCTGGCGCGGCCGCTCCAGCGGTAAGATGGAGCGCACGCTGGCCGATAAGATCGGTATGCTGGCTACGGTGATGAACGCACTGGCTGTCTCCGATAAGCTGGAGCAGCTGGGTGTGCCCACCGAGGTGTTTACCTCGATCACCATGCCGCAGGTGGCCCCTGCCTTTACCCGCAAGGACGCTCTGCGCGCCATGGATGAGGGCAAGATCGCTGTGTTCGGCGGCGGCACTGGCAACCCCTTCTTCTCTACCGATACGGCTACTGCCCTGCGCGCCGTGGAGGTGAGCGCCGACGTGATGTTCAAGGCGACCATGGTGGACGGCGTTTACGATAAGGATCCCCACAAGTACCCGGATGCCAAAAAGTACGATACCCTTACCTTTACCAAGGTGCTGGAGGATCAGCTGGCCGTTATGGACGGTACCGCAGCTACCCTGTGCCGCGACAACAAGCTGCCCATTCTGGTGTTTGATCTGGCCGACCCGGACAACATCGCACGGGCTGTGCAGGGCGAGAACGTGGGCACGCTGGTCTACGAGGGCTGAGCATAGCGCCCCGGTGCAACTGCATACGATTGGATAGAGCAGCAGCGGCGCAGTGCGCTGCCTGCATGGATCAATAGAATAAAGAAACAGGAGAACAACGACAATGAGCAGCAACACCAAGGTTTACGAAGATAAGATGAAGAGCTCTGTGGAGCACCTCAGCCGCGAGCTGGCCGCTGTGCGCGCAGGCCGTGCGAACCCCGCCGTGCTGGATAAGGTGGTCGTGGACTACTACGGTGCTCCCACCCCCATCCAGCAGTTGGCCGCTGTGGCCGTCTCTGAGGCACGCACCCTCACCATCACCCCTTGGGACCGCACCCTGCTGCGCCCCATCAGCAAGGCAATCATGGCCAGCGATGTGGGCATCACCCCCATTGATGACGGCGTTACCATCCGCCTGAACTTCCCCGCACCCAACGAGGAGCGCCGCAAGCAGCTGGCCAAGGAGGTCTCCAAGCTGGGTGAGGACGCCAAGGTTGCCGTGCGTAACGTGCGCCGCGACGCTATGGATAAGGCTAAGGCCATGAAGAAGGCCGGCGAGCTGACCGAGGACACCCAGAAGACCATGGAAGAGGATGTCCAGAAGCTGACCGATAAGTATATCAAGAACATTGATGCTGCCGTGGAAGAAAAGCAGAAGGAGATCATGGCCGTCTGATCCGCAGCACACAATAACAACTGGGAGGTGCCGTGCGCTGGTGAAAGGTGCGCGGCACTTTTTGCAGGGCAGCCCTGCTGCCGGGAGGTATAAATGGCACACCCCAAAGAATTTGCCGAGGGGCTTTCCATCGGCATCATCATGGACGGCAATGGCCGCTGGGCGAAAAACCGCGGCCTGCCCCGCACCGCAGGACACAAAAAAGGTGCGGCGGTGTTCAAGGATATTGCCAACTACTGCGATGAACTTGGCGTAGCATCGGTGTATTTCTATGCTTTCTCTACCGAGAACTGGAAGCGCCCGCTGGAAGAGGTGGGTGCCATCATGAAGCTGTTCGCCCAGTACCTCATCGAGGGCTTTGATTACAAGAACCGCAATATCCGCATCAAGTTCTTGGGCGACCGCACCGCGCTGGACCCCAAGCTGCAAAAGATGATGAATGAACTGGAAGGGGACTCTGCCTGCAAGACCGGCATGACCCTGAACATCGCCATCAACTACGGCGGCCGCCCGGAGATCGTGCGGGCGGCGCAGCAGCTGGCCGCAAAGGCTGTGGCAGGCGAGATCCGCCCCGAGGACATCAACGAGCAGATGATGAGCGATGCCATGTACACCGCCGGACAGAAGGACCCGGACTTTATCCTGCGTCCCAGCGGCGAAAAGCGGCTGTCCAACTTTATGCTCTGGCAGGCCGCCTATTCGGAACTGGTGGAGATGGATGTGCTCTGGCCGGACTTTACCCGCGCCGATCTGGATACCGCCATTGAGGAGTTCAACCACCGCAGCCGCCGGTTCGGCGGCATCTGAGCGGCAATCTGTCCGTATTGCAAACCCTGCACCTATGGTGCAGACCCGACAGACCCGGTACTTCCTCGGGTCGGAATGCGTTGCCCTGCAAGGGGCTGCTGCCGGAAGAACAAAGGAGATCGAAACCTATGAAAACACGCATTATTACTGCGATCGTGGGCATTCTGGTACTCATCGGCGTGATGTTTACCTTCAACACCATGGTGTTCAATCTGGTGATCGCAGCCATTACCCTGATCGCCATCCACGAGATTTACAGCGCCCTCGGCTTTGAAAAAAAAGACTGGCTCATGTACGCAGTGCTGGTACCCTATACATTGCTGGTCATGCTTTCCAGCTATAGCGCCATGCGCAAGCTGGTCATGCCGATGTCCTTTGTGCTGGTCACCTTTTTTGCCATCTATCTGGTGGTGCGCAACGGCACCATCAGCTACCAGAAGGCCAGCGGTCTTTTGGTGTTTTCGGGCATCGTGATCTTCTGCTTCTACTCCTTCGTTCTGCTCAAGGAGCGTCTGCCAGTGGAAAAATTCGGCTATGACGCGGTTTTCTTCATCCTGCTCATCCTCTGCTTTGCATGGGGCGGCGATACCTGTGCCTATTTTGCAGGCCGCGCCTTCGGCAAGCATAAGCTGTGCCCGGTGGTCAGCCCCAAAAAGACGGTGGAGGGTGCCATCGGCGGCGTGCTGGGCACCATGGTGTTCGGCGTGGTCGCCACCCTCATCTACTCCATAGCGGCAAACCGCATGGAGGCCTTTACCCGCTCTAATATCGGCGTTTCCATGTATGTTATCATTGCGCTGCTGGGCTGTATCGCCGCTGTGCTGGGCATCTACGGCGACCTGTTTGCCAGCGTGGTCAAGCGCCAGTGCGGCATCAAGGACTACGGCACCATCTTCCCGGGGCACGGCGGCATTCTGGACCGCTTTGACAGCGTGATGTTCATCGCGCCCTTCGTGACCATGGTCATTACCGCCGTGTTCTACGCCTGATACAGGGGAGGAAACTATTATGTCTAAAAAAATTACGCTGCTGGGTTCTACCGGCTCCATCGGCACCCAGAGTCTGGATGTCATCCGCGCTCAAGGGTACGAGGTCTACGGCCTTTCTGCCCACAGCCATGTAGAAAAAATTTTGCAGCAGATCGAAGAGTTCCACCCGAAATACGTCTGCATGACCGACCCGGACGCCGCCGCAAAGCTGGACGCTGCGCTGGCAGGCCGGGCAAATGCGCCCAAGCTGCTCACCGGCCCGGAGGGGCTGAAAGAGCTGGCTGCGCTGGACGGCCCGGATGTGGTGCTGAACAGTGTGGTGGGCATTGCCGGCCTTGGTGCCAGCCTGTGCGCCATCGAAAGCGGCCATGACCTGGCACTGGCCAACAAGGAGAGCCTTGTCACCGGCGGTCATCTGGTCACGCAAGCTGTGGAAAAGCACGGCGTACAGCTGCTTCCAGTAGACAGCGAGCACTCCGCCATCTTCCAGTGTCTGCAGGATAAGGAAAGCGCCCCCAGTCTGACCAAAATTCTGCTCACGGCCTCCGGCGGCCCCTTTTTCGGCATGACCACCGAGCAGCTGCGCGGCAAGACCCGTGCAGACGCCCTCAAGCACCCAAACTGGAATATGGGCGCAAAGATCACCATCGACTCCGCCACCCTGATGAACAAGGGTCTGGAACTGATCGAGGCTGTATGGCTCTTCGGTCTGCCCCCGGAAAAAATCCAAATCGTGGTGCAGCGCCAGAGTATCGTCCACTCTGCGGTGCAGTTCAGCGATAATTCGATCATCGCGCAGCTGGGTGTGCCGGATATGCGTATCCCCATCCAGTACGCCTTGACCTACCCCAAGCGTGTGCCGGGCGTAGTGCCGGAGTTGGACTTTACCACCCTGAAGCTGCTCACCTTCGATGTGGCCGACGAAGAGACCTTCCGTTGCCTTGCCGCCTGCAAAAAGGCCATTCGCAAGGGCGGTCTTGGCCCCTGCGCCGCCAACGGTGCCAACGAGGAAGCCGTTAAGCTGTTCCTTGAGGACAAGATCGGCTTTTTGGATATCGGCCGCTTGGTGGAGGCTGTTGTGGATAGCGACAGCTTTGGCGGCGACTATACGCTGGCAGACGTGTACGAGTGCGACCGCATGGCGCGCGCATTCGTGCGGGCACACCTGTAACGCTTTATCAGCAATATACGCCTTGGCGCTGTTTTTGTAACGGTTCCGGGGCGGTATAGGAGAACGAATGTCATTTATTATCACCATCCTTGCCGCGCTGCTCGTGTTCAGTGCGGTGATCGCCATCCACGAGTTCGGGCATTTTACTGTGGCAAAGCTCTGCGGCATTCAGGTCAATGAGTTTTCCATCGGCATGGGGCCGGTGCTCTGGAAAAAGAATCATAAGGGCACCCAGTACAGCCTACGTGCCCTGCCTGTGGGTGGCTTTGTAGCGCTGGAAGGGGAGGAAAGCCCCGAAAGCCAGCAGGCAGAAGCTGTCCATACTGTGCAGGAGCAGCCCGCCCCGGAGACGGAAGCACCTGTGCAGCCAACCGGCATCCCTCTGAACGAGGCACCGGTATGGCAGCGGGCACTGGTCATGGTAGCCGGTGCTGTCATGAATTTCGTGCTGGGCTTTGTGGTGCTGGTGTTTTTGATCGCCGCCCAGAATGAGCCTATCACCAGCAAGACCATCTACGCCATTCAGGACGGTGCCCTCTGCGGGCAGACCGGCCTGCAGGCGGGGGACAAGGTTCTGGCGGTGAACGGCCGCCGCTGCTTTGTGGCCAATGATATCCTGTACGAGCTGGTGCGCACCCGGTCTTACAGCGCAGATTTTACCGTCCTGCGGGACGGCCAAAAGGTGCAGCTGCCGGGGGTGCAGTTCGACACATGGCAGGACGAGAAGGGCGAGACCCACATGAGCATCGGCTTTTCCGTCTACGGGCTGGAAAAGACTCCCGGCAATGTGCTGCGGGAGGCGGGCAACAGCGTGCTGTATTACGGCCGCATCGTGTTCACCTCCCTTGTGGACTTAGTGCGCGGGCGGGAGAGCATCAACAACCTCTCCGGCCCGGTGGGTATCGTGTCGGCCATCGGGCAGGCCGCCAGCTATGGTTGGCAGGATCTGCTGGAGCTGCTGGCGCTCATCACCGTCAACCTTGGTATCCTCAACCTACTGCCTTTCCCGGCGCTGGATGGCGGCAAGGTGGTATTTTTGGTCATTGAAGGCGTCACCGGCCATGCTGTGCCGGAAAAGCTGCAAAGCATGCTCACCCTTGCAACCTTCGGGCTGCTGTTCGGGCTGATGATCTTTGCAACCTACAACGATATTCTCCGGCTTATTACCGGGACAGTATAAGAAAGGGGAACCCTTATGCGGCAGAAAAAACGTGAAGTGAAGATCGGCAATGTGACCATTGGCGGCAGCAACCCCATTGCGGTGCAGACCATGCTCAATGTGCCGGTGGAGGACATCGAGGGCAATGTGGCGCAGGCCAAGCGGTGCGAAGCCGCAGGCTGCCAGATTTTGCGGGTGACCTGCCCCAGCCCGGCCGATGCAAAGTGCATCGAGGCCGTCAAGAATGCGGTGAACATCCCCATCGTGGCAGATATCCACTTTGACTATAAGGCTGCGCTGGCCTGCGCGGACGTAGGCGTAGACAAAATCCGCATCAATCCGGGCAATATCGGCGATGACGACCGGGTAAAGGCGGTGGTGGATGCCTGCCAGCAGAAGAATATCCCTATCCGCATCGGCGTCAACGGCGGCAGTCTGGAAAAGCACATTCTGGCCCGCTACGGCGCACCTACACCGGAAGCCATGGTGGAAAGCGCTTTGTACCATGTGCGCCTGCTGGAAAAGTTCGATTTCAATAACATCGTCATCTCCATCAAAAACTCCAACGTACCCCGCATGATGGAAGCCTACCGCCAGCTCAGCGCCGTCACCGACTACCCGCTCCATGTGGGTGTCACTGAGGCCGGTACCTATCAGATGGGCCTGCTGAAAAGCGGCATGGGCATCGGCGGCATGCTGCTGGAGGGCATCGGAGACACCATCCGCGTGTCGCTGGCTGCCGACCCGGAAAAAGAGGTGGAAGCAGGCTTTAACATTCTGCGCGCCGTGGGCTTCCCAGTCACCGGGCCGGAGGTCATCACCTGTCCCACCTGCGGACGCACCCAGTACCCTTGCACCGAGATTGCCAACGAGGTGGAAAAGCGGCTGCAAGGCTACAAAAAGTCCATCAAGGTGGCCGTGATGGGCTGCGTTGTCAATGGCCCCGGCGAAGCCCGCGAAGCCGATATCGGCATTGCGGGCGGCAAGGGCGAGGCTGTGCTGTTCATCCACGGCAAGCCCATCAAAAAGCTGACCGGCGATAACATTCTGGATCAGTTCATGGACGAGATCTATAAATTGTAAGCATTCTTTTCACTACTGCCACACCCGCAAAAACGGGTGCGGCAGTTTGTGCTGTAAAGAACCCACCAAAAAGGAGTACCATTTGTGAAACCACTTGTTTCCCAGCTGTGGCCGCAGTTTATGGCGGACCCGGATTTTGCAGCCTGCTTCGGGCAGGTGATCGTGGAGCACGCCCGGATGCTGCGGCAGGACCGGCAGGTCGAGTTTACTTTGCGCAGCGCCGCCCCGCTGGATCAGAACCTCTGCGCCCGGCTGCTGGCTTCCCTGCAGCCGGACTACGAGGGCTTTGAACTGAAGATCAAAAACCTGTTCGGCTATGCCATGCTGGACGAGCACGCTTTGCGCATCCTGCTGGAGGACATGAAGCGGGACGGTGTGCCCATCAACGGCTTTCTGGACAGGAGCAGCATTACCATCACCGGGCAGAACATCACGGTGGGGGTGTGCCACGGTACAAAGTTTTTGCAGGAGATGGGCTTTGAGGAACTGCTTGCCAAGCGCATTGCCGAGCACACCGGCGTTACCCCAAAGGTGACGCTGCAAAGCGCGGTGACTGCGGCCGAGCAGCAGCAGATGGAAGAAAAGCTGGAGCGCAAGATCGCACCGCCGGTGGTCAAATTCGAGAAAAAGAACACGGCACCGTCCATCAAGGTGGAGGGACTTAACCTTACCGATAAACCTGTCACCATCTTCCACGGCAAAATGTTCACCCCCAAAAACCTTACCCCCCTCAAGGATCTGGGCGGCGAAGGCGGCAAGTGCATGATCTGGGGCGATGTGTTCTTTACCGAGGTCAAGGGCAACTACCGCAAGATCTATACTGTGTCCATCACCGACTATACCGGATCTATCAACCTGAAGGTCCGCGCACAGGAAGGGGAGGACTGCTCCAAGTGGGAGGGCATCGGCAAGGGCAGCACGGTCATCGTGCGGGGCGACTGCTCCTACGATAAATACGAGCATGACTACATCGTGTACCCCTACGATGTGCTGATCGTGGAGCGCAAAAAGCGGGAGGATACTGCCCCGGAAAAGCGGGTGGAGCTGCATCTGCACACCAAGCTTTCCAGCATGGACGGCTTCTGCGACCCCGGCGGCATCGTCAAGCTGGCGCACCGCATGGGGCATCCCGCCATTGCCATCACCGACCACGGCGTGTGTCAGGGTTACCCGGAAGCCATGCTGGCAGCCGACGACATCCACAAAAAGGACCCGGATTTTAAGCTCATCTACGGCTGCGAGGCCTATTTTGTGGACGACATGGTGCCCTGCGTCTACGGCGTAAAGGATCAGCCGCTGGACGGTGAATTCTGCGTGTTCGATACCGAGACCACCGGTCTTGACCCCGGCGTAGAGTATCTTACTGAGATTGGCGCGGTCATCATCCGCAACGGCGAGGTGGTGGAGGAGTTCGATACCTTCGTCAAGCCCGGTAAGCCCATCACCCCCAAGATCACCGAGCTGACCGGCATCACCAACGAGATGGTAGCCGATGCCCCCAGCGAAAAGGACGCGCTGGAAGCTTTTCTTGCCTTTGCGGGCGACCGCATTCTGGTGGGACACAACGTCCACGCCTTTGATATGCGCTTTCTGCGGGCAGCAGCCAAGCGCAGCGGCATCAAGCTGGAGCCTACCTATATCGACACCCTGACCATGGCGCAGACCATGTACCCCGGTCTGCACAACTATAAACAGGGCACCATCAACAAGCATCTGGAACTGCCTGCCTACGAGGCGCACCGCGCCTGCGAGGACTCCGCTGCACTGGGACGCATCTTCTGCGTGATGCTGAACGACTTAGCGGAAAAAGAGGTAACCAAGGTCAGCGAGATCAACACCGGTCTTGGCGGCAACCGCGAGGTGCTGAAAAAGAAATACTACCACCTGATCATTCTGGTCAAAAACCAGATGGGTCTGAAGAACCTGTACAAAATCGTCAGCGAGGCGCACGTCAACTACTTTTTCAAAAAGCCCCGCGTGCCCCGCAGCCTGCTGAACAAGTACCGGGATGGCCTGCTGCTCACCAGCGCCTGTGAGGCAGGCGAGTTGTACCGCGCCATCGTGGACGGCACCAGCTACGAGGAACTGAAAAAGATCGCCGCCTACTACGATATCCTTGAGATCCAGCCGCTGGGCAACAACGCCTATATGGTGCGGGACGGCAAGGTGGACAGTGAGGAGCGGATCAAGGAGTTCAACCGCACCGTTATCAAGCTGGGTGAGGATCTGCACAAACCGGTCATTGCCACCGGCGACGTGCACTTTACTGAGCCGGAGGATGCGATCTACCGCGCTGTATTACAGGCGGGCAACGGCTTTAAGGATGCTGACAATCAGCCGCCGCTGTTCTTCCGCACCACGCAGGATATGCTGGCGCAGTTCTACTATCTGCCCAAGGAAAAGGCCTACGAGGTGGTAGTAAAGAACCCCCGCAAGATCGCCGCCATGATCGACAACAATGTGCGCGCCATCCCCCGGGGCACCTACCCGCCCAGCATCGAGGGCGCAGAGCAGCAGCTGCGCGATGCCACATGGGAACACGCCAAGCGGGATTACGGCGACCCCTTGCCTGAGATCGTGGAAAAGCGGCTGCAAAAGGAACTGGACTCCATCTGCGGCCACGGCTACGCGGTTCTGTACGTCATTGCGGTCAAGCTGGTGGCCTACTCCAATGCGGGCGGCTATCAGGTGGGCAGCCGTGGTTCTGTCGGCTCCTCCGCTGTGGCGCACTTTTCCGGCATCTCGGAGGTGAACAGTCTGCCGCCCCACTACCGCTGCCCAAAGTGCAAGTACAGCGAGTTCATCACCGACGGCAGCGTGGACGACGGCTTTGACCTGCCGGATAAAAACTGCCCCCATTGCGGCACCCGGATGCTGGTGGATGGACACGACATTCCCTTCGAGACCTTCCTTGGCTTCTACGGTGATAAGGAACCGGATATCGACCTGAACTTCTCCGGTGAGTACCAGTCCAACGTGCACCGCTATACCGAGGAGCTGTTCGGCAAGGCCAACGTGTTCAAGGCCGGCACGGTGTCCGGTATTCAGGATAAAACGGCCTACGGCTACGTTAAAAAATATCTGGACGAGCGGCAGCGCACCGTCAACCACGCCGAGGAAAACCGCCTGACGCTGGGCTGCACCGGTGTCAAGCGCACCACCGGCCAGCACCCCGGCGGCATGGTGGTCGTGCCGGACACCTACGAGATCTACGATTTCTGTCCCATCCAGCACCCGGCGGATGACGTGGCGGGCGGTCTGCTGACCACCCACTTCGAGTTCAAGTATCTGCACGACACCCTGCTCAAGTTGGACGAACTGGGCCACGATATGCCCACCTTCTACAAGTATTTTGAGGAATACACCGGCATTCCGGTAGACAGTATCCCCATGAACGACCCCAAGGTGTACAGTCTGCTGACCAGCCCGGAAGCGCTTGGCGTGACCCCGGAGCAGATCGACAGCCAGACCGGCACCTTCGGCATCCCGGAGATGGGCACGAACTTCGTGCGCGGAATGTTGGTGGAGGCACGGCCTAAGAATTTCTCGGAGTTGATCCAGATTTCCGGTCTGTCCCACGGCACGGACGTGTGGACTGGCAACGCGGACGAGCTGATCCGCAGCGGCACCTGCACCATTGCAGAGGTCATCGGCTGCCGTGACAGCATCATGCTGTACCTGCTGCGCAAGGGGCTGGAGCCCAAGATGGCCTTTGATATCATGGAGGCTGTGCGTAAGGGTAAGGTGGCCAAGGGCGGCTTCCAGCCGGGCTGGGAGGAAGCCATGCGGGAGCATGAGGTACCGGACTGGTACATCGAGAGCTGCCGCAAGATCAAATATATGTTCCCCAAGGCCCATGCTGTGGCCTATTTGATGAGTGCCATCCGCCTGATGTGGTACAAGATCTACAAGCCGCAGGCGTTCTATGCGGTGTACTTTACCGTGCGCGGCGATGATATCGACTACGAAGCCGCCATCGGCGGTGCTGCCGTGGCGCGCGCCCACATGGAGGCGGTCAAGCGCCGTCTGAAAGAGGAAAAGAACGCCAAGGACGAGGACGTGCTGGTCAGCTTGCAGCTGGTCAACGAGATGCTGAGCCGCGGGTACGAGTTTTTGCCCATCGAGCTGGGCAAGAGCCTTGGTTCCAAGTATGTGGTAGAGGACGACAAGGTGCGTCTGCCCTTCAGTGCACTGAAGGGATTGGGCGGTGCCGCCGCCGATGCACTGGAGCGGGTGACTATCCACGGAGAGGAATATATCTCGGTGGAGGAGCTGCAGCAGGCCTCCGGTGTGGGCAGCAGCATTCTGGACCGTCTGCGTCAGGTGGGTGCACTGGGCGACCTGCCTGAGAGCAGTCAGGTAAGCTTTTTCTGAAATATTCATAAAGAAAAAATCTCCGCGCTGGGTGTAGTACCCAATGCGGAGATTTTTGTTTGCAGTGATACAGATCAGAGCAGGGGAGTGCTTACTCCACGCTGATCATATAGTAGTAAACAGGCTGGCCGCCGCGGATGTGGCTTACTTCCACATGGTTGGGGCATTTTGCCTTTACGATCTCGGTAACCTTTTCGGCGTCCTCGTCGCTCACGTCACAACCGGAAATGATGGTGACGAAGCTGGAATCCTTCTTGCACATATTGCGTGCCAGACGGTAGGTGGCCTTGGTGATATCGGTGGAGGTGGAAACGATCTTGCCGTTCTCCAGTGCCATGATCTCGCCCTTGCGGATGCGCTTGCCGTCGTACTCGCTGTCGCGGGCGGCGTAGGTGATCAGACCGGTGGACA
>OLRK01001032.1_pt1 | contig 26423 bp, 23 predicted proteins | sample 1672911 | NCBI WGS metagenome assembly OLRK01 (sample SAMEA3136736, study PRJEB25190) | human gut metagenome | biome: human gut; feature: human-associated habitat; material: faeces | place: Austria | collected 2013 | reverse complement strand
TCCTTGCGGAGCATTCTTGTTTAACAGGAAACGAAGTTTCCTGTTAAACAAAAAACGGATCCACGCCACGTAAGGCGCAGATCCTGTTTCCTTCCGCATATTTCCCTACGTTGGCATTACCCAAATCAGGTGGTATAGGTCGAAGTTGATGACTTCCTCTCAGCCCGCACACGAGCTCCCTGTTATGCAGATTATCGTATCACCGCCGGGGGCGGATGTCAAGGTTTACCAGACGGCCACGGGAAAAGCGGAGGTTTTCCCCAGGCGGAACCCGTCACGCCCGTTTCCCTTTCCAAAGGTACGCGCCCCAGAGCAGAACGCCCAGCGCCGCGCCGCCCAACACGTTTCCCACCGTCACCGGCAGCAGATTTCCCAGGAAAAAGGACTGCCATGTAAGGCCGTCCAGGGAAATTCCCTGGGCTGCGGCCAGGGCGGCGTACTCCGGTTTGGCCGCCGCGAAAAGGCCGGCGGGGATGTAGTACATATTGGCGACGGAGTGCTCAAACCCGCCCAGCACAAACAGCATAATGGGGAAATACAGCCCCAGCAGCTTATCCGCCACAGTGGTTCCCATCATGCTGATAAACACGGCGGCGCACACCAGGAAATTGCATAAAATCCCCAAAAGCACCGCCTTTCCCGGATCCAGGGAGGTCTTTGTCACCGCAGCGCGGATCGCATTCCCCGCCACGGCGCCGGAAAATCCCGACATCTGACCGCTCTCACAGACCAGAAACGCCATCAGCGCAGAGCCGAGAAAGTTTCCCAGATACACCGCCGCCCAGGAAACCGCCATCCGCCCGAAGGAAATCTGTTTCTCCAACACCGGCATGATTAACAGGCAGTTCCCCGTAAACAGCTCCGCCCCTAAAAACACAATCAGCGCCAGTCCCGCCGGGAATACCAGGGCGGAAACGATCCTGGTCGTCCCCGGATTTTCCACCATGCAGGAAGCCGTCCCGGCCCCCACGGCCGCCAGGGCCAAAAGCATCCCCGCCAGAACTCCCATCAGAAGCATCCTTAGCAGGGGCATGGACGCCTTCCCACGTCCTGTTTCCATGTAACGGTTTGCCGTCTCTTTTGCTGAATACAATGTATGTTCCTCCTTTTCTTCTCGGAAATGCCAGTCCTCTTTCTGTCTAATCCTCATATAAATGCCGCCAGGGCGTATTTAAGGGCAGCTTGCCAAACTCCGCCCGGCCATACTCCACCGGCTCCCGCCCTCTCCGGACCCGCAGCAGCCGGTTTGCCAGGGCCAGGGAATCCGCCAGGTTCACCGCCAGGATCACCACCGCCATCCCCCGGTCCAGAAACTGCTCCAGATGCTCCCAGATCCGCAGCCGCAGAGCCACATCCGCCCCCTTAAAGGGCTGGATGCAGAATACCGCCTGAGGGTTCTGAAGGAGGACGCGGGCGTAGACCAGATCGTATTTTTCCGTCTCCGTCAAAGCCTCCACCCGTTTCCAGAACACCTCCGGCCCCAGAAGGCCAGCGTACTCCCTGGAAACGCTCCGTTTCACCCGCCCCCGCAGCCACACGTCCGGGAACCGGTGATCCAGGTTAAAGCAGAGGTTGTCCAGGTAGCTCATATTGGAAAACACCATGGTCTCCGCCGGCAGCTCCCGGATCACCCCCACCCGCCGGTCTTTTGGCAGACACACCGGTTTCCCCGCTGCCAGGCAGGTCCCGGCCGCCGGAGCCGCCGCCCCCGTGACCCAGTCCGCCAGATCCTGATAGGAGGCGTTGTCCATGGCCTGGAGCACCAGGCACTCTCCCGCCCGGACCCGGATGTCCAGAGGCCCCGTTTCCCCGATCCGGATGCCCCTGGCCTCAAACACCGGGCCAGTCTCCGTTTCCGGGCCGTTCCGGTCTATTTTCTCCCGCACCTTCCGGTCGAACTCCTCCGTGCAGCGGAAGAAAAAGGTCCTGGGCACCGGATCCTCCGCCTGGTAGTCTTTCACCAGCTGGCCGTTCATCATGGTGGCGGTCCGGCCGCAGATCTGCCAGGCGTCCTCAAAATGGGAGGCAATGTAGAGAAAGGCCATCCCTTTCGCGGCATAGCGGCGCATGATCTCATGGAGCTTTTTTAACTCCCGCTCGCTGACGAAGGTGCCGATGTCGTCCATCACCACCAGCTTATTTCCCGCCACCACCGCCTTTAAAAGCTCCACCACCAGCCGCTCAAAGGCGGACAGCTCGTCCACATGGCTGTCAGCGGAAATATCCACGCCGATCTCCTCCAGGAAAGGAGCCAGCTGGCGGCGCAGCACCTCCGGCTCTACGATCCTCTTTTTAAAGCCCTGACGGAGCACAAACACGTTGTCCGCCACCGTCAGCCCCTCCGCCAGGCAGCTGCGGTTCTGGATCACGCTGATGCGGTTGTATTTCATGGTGGGAAACCGCCAGTGGTTCACCAGCTTTTCCTGGTAGTAGACGTAGCCGTAATGGAGGGGCAGATTCTGGCGCAGAAGGCGCAGGAAGGCCGCCAGCCCCACGTGGTTGATGGGCACCAGCCCCACGATCTCCCCGGCCATCACCGCGAAGTTGAAATTTTCCAGCTGGGTGACTCCCTGCTCCCGGTAGGTCACCCGCTCCATCCGCAGAATTTCCCGTTTCATGACAGCGCCCCCCGGTTTAACTCCCGGTCATTGGTGATCACCGGCAGCACGATCTCCACATCCGTCCCCACCCCCGGCATGGAAAAGACGTGGAGGCCGTACTCCTCCCCAAACAGCAGGTGGATGCGGTTGTTTACGTTTACCAGGGCGATGCCGCCCTCGCTCTCCTGGGAGTGGTCCGCCAATGCCCGGCCGCTTTTTTCCAGCCGCTCATTCGTCCGCCTTAAGGTCTCCGGGTCCATGCCCACCCCGTCGTCGGAAATGCGGATCAAAAGCCTGGAGCCGGTCCGCTCCAGGTGGATGGTCAGGTGGCCGGTGCCGATTTTTAACTCCGTGCCGTGAATGATGCTGTTTTCCAGGATGGGCTGCATGGTCAGTTTCGGCAGGCGGCAGCGGTAGATCTCCTCCCGGTCCTCCGGATCGCACTCCACCGCCAGCTCCAGCCTGGGGCCAAACCGGTACTGCTGCACCCGGAAATACGTCTCGCAGTTGTGCAGCTCCTCCTCCACGGATACCAGGTTTTCCACCTTGCTGATGGTGTAGCGGAAAAAGGAGGCCAGGGCCTCCGTCATGTCCGCCACCTGGGAAAGCCCGGCGATCAGCGCTTCGCTTCGAATGCTCTCCAGGGTGTTGTAGAGAAAATGGGGGTTGATCTGGTTCTGGAGGGCCAGGTACTGGGCCTGGCGCTTATTTAGTTTCAAAAGCTCGGAGGAGTTAAACACCTGGTCCATCCGCTTTAGCAGCAGCTCCTGGGCCGGGCTGGCGGTCACGTCCATGGCATCCGCCAGCTCTCCCGTGGTGTAGCCCTCTAAAAACAGACGCATGGTCCGTTCCATCCGCAGATAGGGCTTTACCAGCCAGGAAAACCATATCCAGATAAGGGCCAGAAAGGCGGCCGCTCCCGCCCCCCAGATCCAGACCGGCCCGCCTCCCGCCAAAGCCTGACAGAACCCGGCCGCCAAAAGGGCCGCCAAAAGGGCTCCCGCCCCGCCTGCCAGCACTGCCGCCCGGAAGGACAGCTGCCCTTTTCTCCCCTTTTCCATCGTCATTCCTCCGTTTCCTTTCCGTTTCTAGCCGTACAGTTTCCGGTACTCTGCCGGGTTTAGGCCCGCCATCTTGTGGAACAGGGCGGTGAAGTGTTTCCGGTCGCTGTAGCCCACCCGTTCACAGATTTCCGCCACCGGCAGATTGGTCTCCCGGAGAAGGGTTTTGGCCTCCTCCATCCGCACGCGGGTGAGGTATTTGGAAAAGCCCTCTCCCGTCTCTTTCTTAAAGAGGGCGCTGAAATAGCTGACACTGAACCCCGCCGCCTCGCACACGTCCTCCAGGGTAATCGGCTCGCTGAAATGCTGCTGCACATACTGTTTGGCAATGCGCACCGGCCGTAAGGCCTCGTTCCGGCGGATGGCCAGAATCCCCTCCATCAGGCCCTCCTGAAAGGCCGCCAGCACCTCAAAGGCCTGCTCCCCGCGGGAGCACTGGCCGACGCGGCTGGCAAAGTCCAGAAGGCAGGTCTCCATGTCCACATTTCCCAGGCGGGACACAAACAGGCGGCCGGCGGCGCTCACCAGCTCCTGCAGGTCCCGGCCGCAGATCTCCGGCGTGGAGAGGGCCGCCTCCTTCAGATGCTCCGCCGCCAGCCGTCCTTCCTTCCCGTCCATCCGCTCCACAGCTCCCTGGATTTCCCGGCCGTAGCGGTCCAAAAGCTCCTGTCCGCCGCCGCAGCCTGCCGGCACCGTCTCCAGCACCCGTCCGGGGCCGGTGATCCACCGCTCCCAAAGGGCCGCCCGCGCGTACTCCACGGACTGCCCCAGGCCGGAGGGCTCTCTCTCCTCCGTCCCCAGGGCCAGGGAAAATTCCACCTGTCCAAAGAGATGTTTCCGCCCGTCCAGCTCATTTAAGCCGTCCCGCAGCGCCCGCCGGAAACTGTCCCGGGTTTCCCTGCCGTAATTGACCACGCCGCAGCCCACGCTCTCCTCAAACTCAAACACCGCCTGCACCCCGGCCTTTTCCAGGGCGGAGACCAGGATCTCCCTGGCCTTCTCCCGCACCAGCTCCACCGCTGCCCGGCTCACCGTCCTGGGATCCCAGTCCAGTTTCAGCAAAAACACCTGGTACAGCTCTCCGGGACAGTCAAAATAGTATTCTTCCTCCAGCCGTTTCTCCGTAAGGCCCGCCGTCTCCCGGCCAAGCACCTCCTTTGCCAGGCTGGCCCGGATGCGCTCCATATCCTTGCGGCGGCTCTCCAGGCTCAGGGAACTTTTGACCTGGGCCTCTTTTCTGGCCAGGCATCGCTCTCCCAGGGTCCGCAGCGTCCCCATGAGCTCCTCCTTTTTGATGGGTTTCAGGAGGTAATTTCCCACGCCGAACTTTATGGCGCTCTGGGCGTACTCAAAATGGGCGTAGCCGCTGATGATGATCACCTCCAGCTCCGGCCGCAGGGCCTTCGCCTGCTCGATCAGCTCCAGGCCGCCAAGGCCGGGCATCCGGATGTCGGTGATCAGGATGTCCGGCTCCAGCTGCCTGATTTTTTCCAGGGCCTCCAGGCCGTTTTCCGCCGTCCCGGCCACCTCCATCCCCAGAGCCTCCCAGTCCGCCAGAATCTGCACCAGCCGGCAGATCAGCCGCTCATCGTCCGCAATCAATACCTTCAGCATAATGTTCCTCCCTGTATCTGTCCCCTTTGTTCTCCCTATCATACCATGGAGAGGGAGAGAATTCAACGAAATCCCCGGACGGGATCCTGTCAGCGGACACCCCTGGCCCTGCCATATCCCCGCACTCTCCCCGCCCGCTCAGAAACGGGGCGGCAGCCCTCTTTTGCTGCCGCCCCGTGAATTTCCTCCCCCAAAGGCGGACGCGGCAGGCAGCGGCGGCAGGGGACGGGCCGTTTTTCCTGGCCTCCGGCCGGCCTGGCTGGCTCTGCCGCAGCCTGGCTTTGGGGAAACGAAATTATTTCCAGTGCTTTAACTGTGAAAGGTACGCATCATATTGAGCCCGTCTGGTTTCTTCCCCCTCGTTATGGGGATTTGGCATATGTTCAACCAGGAAATCAATCATGGACTCTTTGGACGGATACACAAACCCGCCATCCTGATAGCACCATCTGCAATAATCCTCATTATAGCTCCCATCCGGCTCTCTGCTGATGAAACTGTCTTCATTTAGCGGCATTCCGCAGCACTGACAGACCAGCTGCCGGGGCGATCCCAGGAGTGTGTTGATGGATACGTCAAAAACCTGTGACAGCAGTTTTAATGTGTCCGTATTTGGCTGTGTCTCGCCGGTTTCCCAGCGGCTCACGGCCTGCCTGGTGACCTGCAGCCGCTCTGCCAGCTGCTCCTGTGTAAGATGGTGTTTCTCCCGCAGATGTTTCAAAATATCCCGTATTTCCATGTCTGGGCCCTCCTAAGAAATGTTTTTCCTCATTATACCTTCCAAAAAGGCCTTTCACAAGCAACTAGCTGTTGCCAGGGAAAACGGGACTGTCTCCCGGAAAAGTTCCCAGGGGACGCAGCTTTCCCGCGGCGCAAAAAGGCCGGACACAAGGCCCGGCCATACATTTTTAGTTGCTTTGCCGATGGGGATTACTCCTTCTTCAGTACGGATACGCCCGTGTCGGTTACGGCTCCGCCCAGATCCTCGCCGTTGACGGCAGCCACAGCGGCCTTTACGCCCTCGTAGCCCATCACATCCGGATTCTGCGCCATGGTGCAGAGCAGGTATCCGTCGTCGATCAGTCCAAGGATGGCATCGGATTTGTCAAAGCCAACGCCGGTGATTTCCTCGCCGGAGGCCTTGATGGCGTTTCCGATACCGGTGGTGGAACCCTCGTTGCAGCCAAAGATTCCCACAACGCCCTGGGTGATGTAGTTCTCAGCGATGCTCTGTGCCTTGGCGGCGTCGCCTTCGCAGAACTGGGTCTCCGTCAGGGTGTAAGCCGTGCCCTCAAAAGCGGAACGGAATCCCTCGTCACGGGATACGGTGGAATCGGTAGCGGCATTTACACTGATGATGCCGATGGAGCCCTCGGTGATGCCCTTTGCCTCCAGGGCGGCGATCATCTCCTCGCCTGCGGTCTTTCCGGCGGCAGTGTTGTCGGTGGAGAAGGTGGCCTCAGCCTCCACGTTTGCCGGGGAGTCCACGTAAACGATCTTTACTCCGGCGCTCTCTGCCTCTTTCAGGGCGGAAGAAATGGCATCCGGTCCGTTGGCGGCCACGATGATGGCCTGGGCGCCTGCGGAAACGGCGTTGTTCACGCACTCAATCTGCTGGGCGTCATCCTTGGTGTTGGGAGCCATGAACTGTACCTCTACCCCAAGCTCGGCCGCTGCCTTCTGCGCGCCCTCATTTAAGGTCACCCAGTGCTGGTCGATGGAGTCCATGGTGATCAGGGAAATGAGAATGTCACTGTCCGCCGCGGGGGCTGCCGCCTCTGCCGCCTCACTCTCCGTCTCCTCTGCTGCCTCTGCCTCCGTGGCCTCCGTGGCTGCCGGAGCCTCTGTCTCCGCCGGCTTGTCGCTGGAGCAGCCGGCCATCACGCCGGTAGCTACGCAGAGCGCGCATAACATTGCTGCTAATCCTCTTTTTTTCATGTCTGTTTCCTCCTTTTATTTCCCTTTTTATAAAGCTTTTATCTTAGGGCCGCTTTCCGCGGCCGCTAATTCCCGTTATGTTCCGGAGTTCTCCGCTTTTCTCGCTTTTCTTCCGCTTTTCTTCCGTGCGGTTCCCGTCGCGTTCCGTCTCCAGTTAAGCGGAGCGCCGTTTTCCAAATACGCCCTTGCGGAACACCACGTCAAGCAGCACCGCGAACACCACGATAATGCCGATCACCAGGCGCTGGATGCCCACCTGGGCGCCGATCATGTTCAGGCCGTTTTCCAGGGTCTGCCATACGGAAGCTCCCGCCAGGGTTCCCAGCAGAAGGCCGGTGCCGCCCAGAGGAGAAATGCCTCCGATTACGCCGGCCGCTACGGCGTACATCTCGTACATATTTCCCGCTTCCATGTTGCCCATTCCCGCCTGTCCGCAGAGGATGAGGCCCACCACGAAGGAGCAGAACGCGCTCACCAGGTAGGTTTTCGTGGTGGTGGCCACCACGTTGACGCCGGAAAGCTTGGCCGCCTCCACGTTGGAGCCGATGGCGTAAATGTGGCGTCCCGTCCTGGTCTTGGACAGCAGGAAGAAGAAGATCACAAACAGCAGAATGGCGATCCAGAAGGTGTTGTAGATCCCCAGGGTCTTTCCGTAGTAGAACACGTTCTGGAAGGTATCTCCGCCCTCTTTTCCGATTCCGGAGGCGATGGCGTCCGTGTTGCGGTTGCCATTTACCATGTAGGCGATGCCCCTGGCCACAAACATGGTTCCCAGAGTGGCGATAAAGGGGGGCAGCTTACATTTTCCCACGAGAAAGCCGTTGATCACGCCCACCACCATGCAGCAGACCAGGGTGATCAGCACGGCCAGCACCGGGTTTACCCCCAGGCACATCAGGGTGGCGGAAATCATGGCGCTCATGCCCACCACGGAGCCGATGGAAAGGTCGATGTTTCCGGTGATCAGCACGTAGCTCTGGCCGATTCCGATGATCAGGTACTTGGACATGGAACGGAGCAGGTTCATCACGTTCTGCCCGGCAAATACCTTGGGATTGATGATTCCAAATGCGATATAGATGACGATGAGGCCGGCAAACGCGGTGAGCGCGCCGCCCATGCCGCGGATGCTTAAAATCCGTTTGATGACTCCCTGTTTATTCTGATTCATGACTCTCCCCCTCCTACGGTTTCCTTATCCGCGATCTTTTTCTCAAACCTGGTGGCCAGGGTGAGGATTTCGTTCTGGGTGGCCTCGGAGGCCATCAGCTCTCCCGTGATGCGGCCGTCGCACATGACGATGATCCGGTCCGCGATCCCCATCACCTCCGGCATTTCCGAGGAAACGAACATGACTCCGATCCCCTCCGCCTTCAGCTTGTTCATCAGGTTATAGATTTCCACCTTTGCCGCCACGTCGATTCCCCTGGTAGGCTCGTCGAAGATGACCACCTTGGAATCCCTGGCCAGCCATTTCCCCACCACCACCTTCTGCTGGTTGCTGCCGGACAGATTGTCGGCGTTGATCTCCACGTTGGGCGTCTTGATCTTTAGGTTTTTTACGGCCTGATCGCACATTTCCGTCTCTTTTCTGCGGCTGACCACACCGGCCTTGTCACAGAGCAGATCCAGGTTCGGCAGGGCGATGTTCTGGCGGATGCTCAGTTTCGTGCACAGCCCGTCCTTTTTCCGGTCCTCCGGCGCCAGCACGATACCGGCGCGGATGGCATCGGAGGGCTTTCGGATCTGCACCTCCTGGCCGTTTAACAGGATCTGGCCGCTCTCCTTCGGATCCACTCCGAAGATGGCCCTGGTGGTCTCCGTCCGCCCGGCTCCCATCAGGCCCGCGAACCCCACAATCTCTCCCTCGTAAAGGTCAAAGCTCACGTCCCGCACCATGCGGCCGGCGTTCAGGCCGCGCACCTCCAGGATCTTTTTGCCTTTTTTGCACTCTACCCTGGGGAATTTTTCCTTGATCTCCCGGCCCACCATGTTGGCGATGATCTCGTCCAGGGTGGTGTCGGCAAAATTCATGGTGGTGATGTACTGGCCGTCCCGCATGACGGTCACCCGGTCCACGATGTGCTCCAGCTCCTCCAGGCGGTGGGATATGTATACAATGCCGCAGCCCTTGGACTTTAAGTCCCGGATGATGCGGAACAGGTCTTCGATCTCCCTGGCGGTCAGGGCCGATGTGGGCTCGTCCATAATCAGGATCCTGGCGTTGGTGGAAAGGGCTTTGGCGATCTCCACCATCTGCTGCTTGGAAACGGGCAGCTCTCCCACTACCTGGCCGGGATCCAGATCAATTTTTAATTCCTCCAGGATCTTTCTGGCCTCGTTTTCCATCTCCCGGTTGGAGAGGATGATGCCGTTTCTCTTTTCCCGTCCGAGAAACATATTTTCCGTCACCGACAGATGGCGGCACATATTTAACTCCTGATGGATGATGGCCACGCCGGCCTCCTGAGCCATTTTCGGCGTCAGGTCGCCGTACTCTTTTCCAAAGATGGACATGGTCCCCCCGTCCCTGGTATAAACACCGCTTAAAATCTTCATCAGGGTGCTCTTTCCGGCTCCGTTTTCTCCCAGGAGGGCCATCACCTCGCCGGAGCGCAGCTCAAACCGCACATGGTCCAGCGCCTTCACACCGGGGAAGGTTTTCACGATATTCTCCATGGAGACAATCACTTCGTTCATTTTCATACCCCCGTCCTCGTCACAAGCAGCCGGACGCCCGCGCCGCTTTCTGATCTTCCATTCACTAGTTCCAGTATAGCAGAGAATGTTTGTGCAAATAAGGGGATGATTTTTCGTTTTGTGGGGGGTATTTTATTTAGTTTGACGGGAAACGGGATAGATTGGATGGAATTTGTGGAAATATTGACGAAAAAGAGGAGGTGCCGCGGCGGGAGCGGGCGCCGGAGCGAGGTGAGGGGATGGGGAAGGTGGTTTTCCGCGTCGGGAACGGGCGCGGTTTTATGGAAAGCCGCGCCTGTTTCTTTCCCTGCCGCCGATCTTTTCCACGATCTGGCGGGCAAGTTCGCGGCTCTCCAAAACCTCCGCCAAAACGGCCGAACCTTTCCATTGACATTCTCCCCTTTATAGTATATAGTGTGTATGTACAATAATCACACCAAGGAGCCAACACCATGAAAATCCTTATCTCCAACACCTCCGACGCCCCTCTCTACCAGCAGATCAAGGAACAGCTCACCGACGCCATCTTAAAGGGCGAGCTGGCGGAGGGGGATTTGCTGCCGTCCATCCGGGCTTTCGCCAATGACCTAAGGGTGAGCGTTCTGACCATACGGCGGGTCTATTACGATCTGGAAAAAGAGGGTTTGTAAAGAGCCAGGTGGGCATCGGGACCTTCGTTTCCACCGGCAATACGGAATTTCTCCGGGAATCCAGGCGGCGCCTGGTGGAACAGAAACTGGCTGACGCCATCCGCGCCGCCAAGTCCCTGGGGATTTCCTGGCAGGAATTGCAGGACATGATGAAAATTCTGTTTGAGGAGGAATAGTATATGGAACCCATATTAGAAGTCTGCGGACTGAGCAAAACCTATCCCGGCTTTTCCCTAAAGGACATTTCCTTTTCCCTGCCGGAGGGCTGCATTACCGGTCTGATCGGCCGAAACGGGGCGGGGAAAACCACCATCCTGCGGGCCATTCTCGGTCTGATGCCGGCGGATTCCGGCACCGTCCGCTTTTTTAGCACGGAATCTCTGGAAACCGGGGCACGCCCTGGGCGGGCCGTGAGAGAGCGCCTGGGCATTGTCCTGGACGGCGGGGGATTTTACGGGGATTTCAGCCTGGAGGAGATGAAAAACCTGACGGCTGTCGCCTACCCCTCCTGGGACGAAGACGAGTACCGGCGGTATCTGGACCGTTTCTCCCTCCGTTCCAGGCAGAAAATCCGCACCATGTCAAAGGGAATGCAGATGCAGTACGCCCTGTCCCTGGCCCTCTCTCACCACGCGGAATTTCTGATTCTGGACGAGCCCACCAGCGGGCTGGATCCCCTGATCCGCGCCGGAATCTTGGAGCTTTTAAAGGAATTTATGGAAAACGGCGGGCGGGGCGTGCTCTTTTCCACCCATATCACCTCCGACCTGGATAAAATCGCCGACCTGCTGATCCTCATGGATGGCGGACGGCTGGTGTTCCAGGAGGAAAAGGACCTACTCCTGGACCGGTTCCGGGTGGTAAAAGGAGATCCCAGAGACTTAAATCCAGCCGTGGAGGCGCTGCTTGGGGGCATCACCCAGACCGCCTTCGGCTTTACCGCCGTCACAAAGCAGCCGGACCGCCTGCGGGCCCTTCTGCCGGACTGCCTGTTGGAACGTCCGTCCATCGAGGACATCATGCTCCACTATCTCAAAGGAGGGAAATAAAATGCTGTTTCAGTTAATAAAAAAGGAGGTTCTGCTGGCCAAAAGCTACGTTCTTCTCATGCTCGCGGTGTGCGTCGCCTTTCCCCCGTTTCTGCTGTGGCGGTCGCCGGAGCAGGCCGGCATTCTGGGGTTTGTGCTGTCCGCGGTCATTTCCGTTCTCATGTGCCTGCAGTACGTATCCTTAAAAGAAACCCAATACCCGAAGGCCGCTGCCCTGCTGTGCGCCCTGCCGTTTTCCCGCAGGGATCTGGTGCTGTCAAAATACCTGTTTTCCATCCTGATCTACCTGGCCAGCTGCCTGATTTTCGGCGTGGAAACCCTTTTCTTTCCCCAGCTTGCCACCGTGGGGATTGAAACACCGGTTCTTTTGTTCTTCGCCATCTCCCTGCTTTTGGCCGTCTATCTGCCGGTGCAGTACAAGCTGGGATATGAGAAGACGAGACTGTTTTTCGCTGTGTTTATCATGGCCTCGCCCTTTTTATTTTCCTGGTCGCTGGCGTGGAAGGGCCCGTTTCTCCCGGAGCCTCTGCGGCACATCCATCCCCTGCTTTTGACGGCCGGGAGCGTGTCTGCCAGCGCCCTTGTGCTGGCCCTCTCCTCCGCCCTTTCCGTCCGGATTTACCAGCAGGCCGACCTTTCATAATGTTATCAAACTGTCAGGAGGTATCTCTTATGGATAAGGACATTCTCTTTTTAGCCATCATCGCCCTGGCGGCAGCCCTGTTTGGCGCCGGAAACGCGATTCTCTGCTTTGTCAGCCGGCACCGCACGGAAAAAACCCAGGGAACCATTCTCTCCGTCAAAACCGTGTCCCTCGCTACGGCGCGGATGCGGAATTCCAAGTGGGCCACCGTCACCTACCAGGCCGGCGGAAAGACCTACACCTCAAAAGACCGCGTTCAGGTTCCCCTGTGGGCGGAGGTGGGAAACCGCGTTCCCATCCGCTACAACCGCAGCCGGCCGGAACAGATATACCGGTTTTCCCCAAAGCGGATCGCAGCCTCCGCCCTGGTCGCGGCAGTCTGCCTTCTGTGGATCGCAGGAAAGCTGGCAGCCTGATGGAAGGAAGGCCCATTTCTCCCCTATTCTTCCGGCGGCGCCAAACTGCAGAGAATTCCGTAATAGGCAGAGGCCCGGGAAACGCAATTTTGCGCCTCCCCGGCCTCTGCCTGATCTCTCTATTCCCTATTCCAACAGCTCCGCAACCCTCTTATTCAGCGAAGCAATCACCTCCACCAGCACATCCTCCCCAAAACGCCGGCACTTCTGAAACGCGTAAAATCCCCCGTAAACGCCGTAGGTCACCGCAATATTGGCGGCGGCCTGATCCTTGTACTCCGGGCGGAGGGCGAAAATCGTTTCCTTTAAGCTGGTTTCAATGGAGACTAAACAAGCATCCGCCCGGCTGCCGGAAAAGAGGGTTTGGATCAGTCTCTCATGGGACAGATAGGCGTAAATGAGCTGGCGATTAAACTCCTCCGGGTTCAGCAGCAGGAATTCCGGATGTTCGATCTCCTTTAAGATGTCATGGGCCACCTGCATTTCCAGGTACTCCGACAGGGCGTACACGTCGGAAAAGTGAGAATAAAACGTGGATTTATGGATCATCGCCTTCTCACACAGCTCCTTTACCGTTATTTTCTCGATGGCCTTCTGGGAGCGCAGCTCCAAAAAGGCGTTGATAATGCTGTTTTTTGTCTTGACAACCCGGATGTCCATCCCCGTTCCCCCTTCGTTTTCCGACAATTTCCGTTTTCCGTCGCTTTTCCGACTCCCCGCCGGTTTTGCCGGTTTCGTTTTCCATTTCCTTTTATTATAATGAGAAAAACGACTTATGTCTATTATCTATTTCAGGAGGGAACGATGGATTACTATGGATTTTACACCGGACAGGAATTTACCGCCTATGCCTATCTTGGCGCCCATTTGGACGGCAATGGGGCGGTGTTTCGCACCTTTGCCCCAAACGCCCTTCGCATCTCCGTCATCGGCGATTTCAACTGCTGGCAGGAAACGCCTATGGAGAAGGTCTACGACGGAAATTTCTGGGAGTGCCGTGTGGAAAACGCTGCCCGGGGAATGAAGTACAAATACAGGATTTACCGAAAAGACGGGACTTATCTCGACCACTGCGACCCTTACGGTTTTTTCGCAGAGCTGCGCCCGGCAACGGCCTCCATCCTCTGGGATCTCTCCAGCTATGAATTTCACGATGCCCCATATTTAAAAGTAGCGCAGGGGCCCTGCGAGCGGTGCGCGCCTCCCGCCGGAGGCGTTGGCAGCAGAGAACCCGCAGGGTTTTATGGCATAAAACGGGGCGGCTGCCGCCGTTCTCCCATGAACATCTACGAGTTTCACGCAGGCTCCTGGAAAAAGCCGGAGGACCGGCCGGACAGCTGGTATTCCTACCGGGAACTGGCCGGCCTTCTCATCCCCTTTCTCCAGGAAAACCATTACAATTTCGTGGAGATTATGCCCTTAAATGAATATCCCTGCGACCAGTCCTGGGGCTATCAGGCCACCGGCTTTTTCAGCCCCACATCCCGATACGGCACCCCCGACGATCTGAAATATCTCATCGACCAGTGCCACCGGCAGGGCATCGGCGTGATCCTGGACTTTGTCCCCGTGCATTTTGCCGTCAACGACTACGCCCTCTTAACCTATGACGGCACCTCCCTTTACGAGTATCCCCACAGGGATGTGGGCAGAAATGAATGGGGGAGCTGCAATTTTATGCACTCCCGCGGGGAGGTCCGCAGTTTCCTCCAGTCCGCCGCCTATTACTGGCTGAAGGAGTTCCATTTTGACGGCCTTCGGGTGGACGCCGTCAGCAATCTGATCTACTGGCAGGGAAACCGGGAGCGGGGAGAAAACCGGCCCGGCATCCAGTTTCTGCAAACCATGAACCGCGGGCTGAAAGAGCGGATTCCCTCCGCCCTCTTAATCGCGGAAGACTCCTCCGCCTATCAGGGCGTCACAGCCCCTGTGGACGCCGGCGGGCTGGGATTTGATTACAAATGGGATCTGGGCTGGATGAACGACACCCTCTCCTACTTACAGGCCCCGCCCTCAAAACGCCTGGCCCAATCCTCCAAAATCACCTTTTCCATGGACTATTTTTACAAGGAAACCTACCTTCTGCCCCTGTCCCACGACGAGGTTGTCCACGGAAAAGCTACCATCGTTCAGAAAATGAACGGGGCGGACTACCAGGCAAAATTTGCCCAGGCCCGCCTGCTCTATATGTATCTGTTCGCCCACCCGGGAAAGAAACTGAATTTCATGGGAAATGAGCTGGGGCACCTGCGGGAATGGGACGAGACACGGGAAATGGACTGGAATCTGCTGCAATTTCCCCAGCACGATGGCTTTTTCCGGTTTATGAGGGAGCTGAACGGGCTGTACCTTGGCCATCCCGCCTTTTATGAAAGGGACTACGACCGGGACGGGTTCCAGTGGATCGACTGCAGCTGTCAGACGGCCCCTGTATATGCCTTTATCCGGAAATCGGCCAGCCAGGCCATCCTGGTTTTGCTGCACTTTGGAGACAAAACGATTCCGGAATACGAATGCAGCCTGCCGGACTGGAAACAGGCCCGGCTGCTGTTCCACAGCGACTGGGAATGCTTTGGAGGGGCGACACCTAAAACCTCTGAAACCTATTCGATAGAGAATTCAGTGCTGACCCTGGAGGTAAAAGGCTTTTCCGCCATATACTTCGCTCTCCAGTAGGCGGGACCGGCGGCTCCGCAGGCAAAGACGCAGCGCCGTCTGGCAGCGGCCGTTTCTGTCAAACGGCTGTCAGGAGGAACCTTCCACCCGCGAAAGCAGACAAAACAGGGGCCTGGAACACACATTGTTGTGTCTCCCAGGCCCCGCCTGAACGGAAAGTTACAGCCTTTCCTCTCCGTTTTCCTTTCCTGTTTCTTCTGTCAGCCCGCTCTCCACATCCGCCACAGTAATCAGCGCGTCCCGCTGCAAATACTCCATGGCCTTCAGGGCGTAGCGGTGGGCCTCCGGGCTGGAGCCCGCCACGGCGTCAGTGACCACCCGGAACCGGTAGTCGTGCTGATGGGCGTCCACCGCCGTGTAGTGGATGCACACGTCCGTCAGCCCGCCGATGAGATACAGCGTCTCAGCGTGCAGGCCTTTCAGCAGAATTTCCAGATCGGTGCCGAAAAAGGCGCTGTACCTGCGCTTGGTAATGCGGTACTCATTTTTCAGGGGATAGGTGAGCCTGGCGTAGTCCGTGTAAGGGGAGTTTTCCATGCAGTGAATCCCCTCGGAGCCGTCCAGCTCCCGGCCAAAATCCACCATATCCTTCCGGTGAACCTCCTTTACCTGAATCACCGGCAGCCCCTTGGCCCGGAATACGTCCAGCACCCGTCTCGCGTTTCGGATGCAGGTCCAGGCCGGATCGTCGAAGTTTGTCTCGTCCATGCCCACAAAATCTTCCTGCTGAATGTCAATGACCAGCAGCACGCTGTTCTCTCTGATTTCCATTGAAAAAACCTCCTAATCATCTGTTTTTATGATCTGCGATTGTCCCAATGGAAATTCAGTCCCGGTCGAAATTCACTCCTAAATTCTCTTTCACTCCGCTTTTTTCTCCTCCGGGGTTCCCGCCGGCGCCTGGGCCGGAGCCTTGGGGGCCTGTTTCGGGCGGTTGATGGGCAGAGGCAGGTTGATGCCGGTGATATTTAAGATCACGCCCTTGGCCTCGGCTGCCAGCACCTGAGGAATCTTCGGCGCGTCTACCACCACAGCCTTCAGCTGATCTTCCCGGTTAAACTTCTGGAACTCCAGAATATCCGTAAAAATAGGCTGGTAAACGTCCCCGTTGGGCAGCTTTGCCAGAGGCACGCCCTTGCCGTCCTTGCGGATGGGGAAAATGTAGCGGCCCTTGGAGAAATGGGCCAGCAGCTCCTCCTGCATCCCCTTCGTCTCCTCTGTCATCTCCTGGATGGGTCGTCTTCTGGCCTCCTGGATAAAATACAGGGCTGTCAGATGCAGGGCCGGGTTCTCCACCCACACCTTTCCCTCCGGAATGTCCTCGTTCTTTCTGCGGCGCACAAAATCCGTGAGCTGCACCAGGGTGCGTTTCCCCCCTTCCATCACTGACAGGGCATTGATTCCCATGGTGTAAAGGCCGGTGTAAAAGGAAAGCATCTGGTTGTTCTCCAGCTTTAACACGTTTACCGGGATCTTTTCCGCCAGCAGGCGCTCTCCCTCTTTTTTCGCTTCCTCTACGTCAAAAAACAGGAATACCTCATCGTCGTAGGTCTCCCCGTCGCAGACCACATAAGGCTCCTTGGTGCAGACAGACATGAGGGAAAACAGCTCCGGGGCGGTTCTCAGCCGCTCCAGCAGCGCTCCCAGGCCTGTATCTTTCGTATTTTTCATTTCTTCACTCATAATTCCCTTTGTTCTCCTTTCGGCCCTGCCGCCCGGCGGGCTCACCCTTTTATGACGGCGGCCTGGTTCCATTCTACTACTCGGTCTTCCCATTGTATCACATTCCGGTGGGCTGCGCAATTCATAATCATTTCCTTTTCCCCTCACTTGCCACTTTTGTCTTCCCCTGCTATACTGAAGAAAGACCTGCGGCGGGACCGCGGGAAAGGGGCGCGGGCGGAAACGGCTGTCCGCGCCGGATCATGAGGAGGCAAATTACCATGGAAACACAGGACTATTTCGCGTATCTGGTGGACCGCATCCACTCCACTGTGGCCGCCACCACGGACGACAGCGGGATGCCGGTCACCTGCGTCATTGACATGATGGACTGGGACGAAAACGGCGTCTATTTTCTCACCGCCAAGGGCAAGGGCTTTTACAGCCGCCTGACCAAGCGGAAATTTCTCTCCGTCACGGGGATGGAGGGAGAAAGCACCATGACCAGCCGCTCCCTGTCTCTGCGGGGAAGTGTCAAAGAGGTGGGGCCGTCCTTCCTGCCCCGTCTGTTTGAGAAAAATCCCTATATGGCGGAAATCTACCCGGACGAGGCCTCCAGAAGGGCTCTCACGGTGTTCTGCCTTTACAAGGGAACGGGAGAATGGTTTGACCTGTCAACGAAACCTATCCAGCGGGCCAGCTTTTCCTTCGGCGGAGCGGAATCGGAGGGGGAAGGCTTTTTCATCACCGACCGCTGCGTGCTCTGCCGCCTCTGCTACTCCAAATGCCCGCAGAAGTGCATTGACATCAGCCGCCGGCCCGCCGTGATCCAGCAGGAAAACTGCCTGCGCTGCGGCAACTGCTATGACGTCTGCCTGGCCAGGGCCATTGTGAAACGGAAAGATTTGTAAATTTCGCTTGCATTTTTTCAACTTAGTGCTATACTAGAAAAGGTAAGCGAAAGGGGACATAGCTCAGCTGGGAGAGCGTTGCGTTCGCAACGCAAAGGTCGCGGGTTCGAATCCCGTTGTCTCCATTTTGGTACTTGATCTTTTATCTTTCAGGTGCTATAATATAACACGTTTGGAAGCATAGCTCAGCTGGGATGAGCGTTCGCCTCACACGCGAGAGGTCATGGGTTCGAGCCCCATTGCTTCCACTGGTGGAAAACCTTGTATTTAGGCTGGAGAGCTTGGATATGAGGTTTTTTGTTGTGTTTGAAAGGGGAAATAAGGAAACTCCATAATCACGGCAAACGCAGGAAAGTGTTCTCCATTTAAACCTTGTTTTTCATTCACAAATGAAACCCCCCGGAGTCGCTACCTCCGGGGCCTTTTTATTCCTATTTTAAAACAAGCGGAAGGAGCCGTCCTTTTCCCGGATCATTTCCTCCTCTGCGGGGCATTTTCATGGAAAATTTCTCTCATCTCCCACAGCAGCAGCCCCCACAGAAACCCGCAGATTTCCTGTCTGTGTCTACTCCAGCTCCTCCGGCCGGACCCATTTCTCCCTTGCCCGCTCCGCCAGCCGCCGGTTCATTTCCCCCAGGCTGCCAAATTCCTTCAGGGCGCAGACGACCTGGGGACAGGAATCCATCAGGGTTTCCGCCTTTCGGTACGTTTCCTCTCCCATGGGCTCAAAGGCGGCGGCGGTAATCACCTGGGAGGCCAGAGCCCTGGCCACAGGCAGCTCCACATCGTTTTCAAACAGGATACCGGCAGCGAAGGGAATGCCCTTTCGCTGGAGCCTGCGGTACACAGGGATCCCTGTGCCGTTTCCCCCTATGACAAATACCTGCGGCGCTCCCCCGGGAGCCGTCAGCTCCAGGCAGCCAAACTCCGGCTGGTAGCTCCCGGCAGTGATGCCGTAAAGCTCTGCCATATAATCAGAAGTGAAAATTTCCTCCGGCAGGCCGCAGCGCTCAATGGCCCTGTTTCCCACACAGACCACGTAGTCCGACAGCTTTTGGGCCAGCTCCAGCTCGTGGAGGGATAAGAGCACCGCCGTTTTTCTCTCTCTGGCCAGCCTTTTCAGCACGTCCAGCAGCTCCAGCTTGTAGCGCACATCCAGAAAGGAGGTGGGCTCGTCCAGCACGATCACCTCCGGCTCCTGGCAGATGGCCCGCGCCAGCAGCACCCGCTGCCTCTGGCCGTCGCTCACCGTTCTGAAATCCTTTCCCGCCAGCTCCTCCCCGTGCACCAGGGCCAGGGCCTCGTCCACCCGTTTCCGGTCCTCCGGGGTGAGAATGCCGAAACGGCCTGTATAGGGGTACCGGCCGGCAGCCGCCACCTCCCAGCAGGTCATAAGCTCCGGCTTGACCCGGTCCGTCATCAGCACCGCCATTTTCCTGGCGATTTCCCCCTCCTTCATCCCCGCCATGGTCTCGCCGTCCAGATACACCGTCCCGCCCATGGGGGAAAGCTGACGGATGATGCTCTTTAGAATCGTGGATTTTCCCGCGCCGTTGGGGCCGATGAGGGTGACGATCTCCCCCCGTTTCACGTGGAGGCAGATGTCCGTCAGAACGGGATCGCCGCCGTATCCCACGTCCAGATGCTCTGTGCGCAGATAGTCCTTCATGGTCTCCACCTCCCTTTACTGTTCTCTCCGCCTGCTTTTTACCAGCATATACACCACCACCGGCGCGCCGAAGGCCGCCGTCACGGAGCTGATGGCAAGCTCCGTGGGGGCAAACACCGTCCTGGCAATGAGGTCGCAGAGCAGACAGATCCCCGCGCCGCCCAGGAAACAGCCGGGAATAATGATCAACGGTTTCGCCGTCCCAAACATCCGCTTGACCAGCTGCGGGGCGGCAAGTCCCACGAAGGAAACGGGGCCGGCAAAGGCCACCACACAGGCGGAAAGCACGCTGGAAAGCAGGATCAGCTCCGCCCGGAACCGTTTCACATTCACGCCCATGCTCCTGGCGTAGACCTCTCCCAGCTGGTAAGCACCCATGGGTTTCGACAGAAACAGCGTCCCGAGAAAGGCCAGAAACACCACCGCCGTCATGACCTTCACATTTTCCCAGGACATCCCGGAAAAGCTGCCCATGGACCAGCTGCGCAGGTTCACAATGTCGGCGTCATTGGCGAAGGTGATAAAAAAGTCGGTTACCGCCGAGCAGAGATAGCCGGTCATCACGCCGCAGATCACCAGAGCCGACATATCCCGCACCCGGCTGGAAATGAGGAGCACGAACCCCATGGCGGTCATGGCCCCGGCAAAGGCGGCAAAAATGAGGGCCAGAGAGCTGATGGAAATCCCCCGTCCCAGAAACAGGATCATCAAAAGAGACACTGCCAGCTCAGCGCCGGAGGAAATCCCCAGCACAAAGGGACTGGCGATGGGATTGGCGAAAAAGGTTTGCAGCAGAAACCCTGACACCGCCAGGGCTCCGCCTAAAATGGCCGCGGACAGGATGCGGGGCAGACGGATGTCCCACAGAATGCGGCTGGCCGTCTCATTTCCGGGGGCGCCGGAGAATATCCCCAGAATCTCCCCCACGGACAGGGACACGCTGCCGGAGCAGAGATTCCACCCCGCCAAAAGGATACAGGCGGCCGCCAGGACGGCAAATGACAAAACGTAAGTCATAATACGGTTCTTTCTCATGGTCTCTCCTTCCCGGCCTGTGCCGTTTTACTCCAAATGCCGCAGGTAGGTCATCTGCGACGGATCGGGGCGCTCCTGCGAAAACAGCCGGTGCAGATCCTGCATCATCGCTCCCAGTCCCATGGTCTCCTGAAACAGGTTTTTTCCGGTGCACCACACATTCCCGTTTTTCACCGCCCGAAAATCCTTTAGAAGGCTGCTTTTTTCCAGCAGCTGATCCAGGGAAGTCAGTTCCCCCTCGATGGCGCTGTTGTAGATGAGGAAATCCGCGTCCTTCGCGGCGGCGTAAAAGGCCTCCATCTGCATATTCATGGTGGAAAGGGCGTTTTCCTCTCCCTGGGAACCGGAAGGGACGTAAGTTCCGCCTGCCATTCCGATCATTTTCGCCACGTAATCGCCGGGCTTGCGGACGTTTACGGCGCCGTTGGTGTTGATGTAGAAAAACGCCGCCGTCTTTCCTGTGCTCTCCTGATTCAGAATCCCGTCCAGGGCCGCCGTCTCCTGCGCGAACCGTTTCTCCGCCAGCTCCTCTTTTCCCAGGAGAACACCGTAGAGCCGGATCCACTCCATCCGGCCCAGGGGATGGCTCTCGTAGCTGGAGCGCTCCACCAGCACGGGGATGTCCAGCCGCTCCAGCTGCTCCTTCACCTCCGGGGAGTGGAAAATCATGGTGGACTCCACCGCCAGATCACAGCCATCCGCCAGAATGCGCTCGTAATCGGGAGCGTTGTATTTCCCGGCGTAGGCCATCCGGCCGTCCTCCATGGCTGCCCGCGCCTCCTCAATGTACCAACCGCTGGCATCCGTCCCAGAAAGCGTCACCTGATCCACCCCATCCAGGGCGCAGATGAGATCCATGGCGGACGTGGCCGCCAGGTAAATGTGTTCCAGGGGCTGACGGATGACGGTCACATCCTCCGGCAATCCCTCCGGCACCTCCTGACCTTCCGGCACCGTCAGATAGCGGCCGCTCTCCTGGATTTCAATGAGGGCACAGCCGTTTTCGTAGTAATCCACGGAAAACTGTTCCGCGTAGCGAAGTTCTAAAGAGTGGGTAGGCTCCATGGAAGGCCAGGACAGTGAAACGGTCTCGTCTGGGGAAAGAGACGGCCCGTTTTCCGGTTCTGCTGGAGTGTTGCCCGCGGCGGAATCCATCTGGCCTGAGCCTGCAGAAACGGCCCGTTCGTTTTCCGCGGAGGCAGGGGATGCGCAGGCGGAAAGCAGAAGGCCCAGGATCGCCGCGGCGGCCGCGGAGCTGATCTTTCTTTTCAGAACTCTGACCCGTTTTTCTCGGACTTTCCCCGTTCTCTCCCCTCTCATTCTCCCTCCGCCGGCTGCAGCGTCCCGGAGTGGAAGGTGAGGGTGTACTCGATCTCATGGGGCACGCTCATGGCGATGGTGTCCGCCGCCACAGACAGCCGCCGGTCAAAAGCGCTCACCGGGATCTCAAAGGCGGAATTGCCCTCCTCGTTGATCTGCAGATACTTCTCTCCGTCCACCTTCATATAGTCGTAGTTGGGACTGCTCCAGACAATGGTGGCAAAGGCGTTTCCGTCTTCCACCCGCAGGCTGGCCGGGGACTCCACCGTAGTGCGGCCGGAACCGCCGTCCAGGGAAACCTCCACCTGATACGTTCCATTTTCCAGCCCTAAGCTGGCCGCCGTGGTCAGGCCGCCGGCTCCAAAGGCCTCCGCCGGAAGGGAATCGGAGCGGAATACCAAGGTGCGGTCGTACCACTGCTCCTTGTTTTTGCTGAAGGCGCTGCAGGGAATCTCCATGTCCAGGGCCGCCACCGGCACCTCAAAGGTGTGAGCTCCATCCTGGTTTTCCACGTAGGGAATCCAGTCTGTCTCCGGAGCCGTTTCCGCCTCCTCCTTCGTCCCCAGGTACACCTTTCCGTACCCTTTTCCGCTCATGGTCATCACCGCTTTCATGGCGCCGTCCGCCACGGTGAGCTGGCAGTCCGTGATCCGGAACATACTGGAGCTGGAATCCACCTGGATGTCATATTCCCCATCGGCCAGAGCCTCCGGGTAAACCGGCTCCATGCCCTCTGTTCCCACTGCCAGAGTCGGGGCGGTCTCCCCTTCCGCGGCTGGTTCTGACCCGTTTTTCGATAACGGCTCTGTTTTATCTCCCTCCGGAGCCGGTTCCTCCTGCTCTGTTTCCGCCTGCCCGTCTTCCATCTGTGCCGCTGCGGTCTGGCCCCTTTCCCCGCTGCCATTTCCCGTCTGAGCCCCGCCGCACCCGGCCGTTCCCCAGACAAGGGCCGCCGCGGCCGCTGCCAGACACCATTTCCTCATTCTCATCGTCCTCAACCTCCATCTCCGCCCAAAAGGCGGCCAGCTGTCCCCGGCCGCCTTTTGGCGCATTCCTATTCTGTTTGCAGCCGTTTTACTTTGCCAGGCTGTCCACAGCGGCCTGGGCGTGCTGTACAAAGAGCTGCTGGATGGCCTCCAGTTCTCCCAGTCCCTTCACCACACAGGTCACCTCGTAGCCGTCCTCCTCAAAGGCTGTTTTCCAGGAATCTTCCTCGTCTCCTGCCATATCGTTGTTGGCGTGGTCTCCGGCTACCACCATCAGGGGCTGGAGCACCACTTTTTGGTACTCTCCTGCCTCCACAGCGGCCAGTACATCCTCTAAACCGGGAGCAGCCTCCACCGTTCCCACGAAATAGTTCTCATAGCCGGCGGCGGTGAGCATCTCCTGCATCTTTCCGTACACCTGGTTGGACTCTGCCTCCGTGCCGTGACCCATGAAACAGATGGCGGTCTCTCCGTCGTCGTACTGGGCCGTGTCCTCGGTGATGGCCTGAATCACCGCCTGAAAATCCTCGTCGGAGGTGAGCAGCGGCTCGCCGATCACCACCTGCTCAAAGGCGTCGGAATACTCCGCGGCCTCGTTTACCAGGTCGGTGTACTCCAGGCCGTTCATAAGGTGGGTGGGCTGGATCACCAGGGTCCTAACCCCATTGTCTGCCGCCCGGTCCAGGGCCTCCGTCACGTTGTCGATGGAAACGCCGTCCCGGTCCTTTACGTGGTCAATGATGATCTGGCTGGTGAAACCTCTGCGCACGGAATAGTCCGGAAACGCCTTCTCCATGGCCGCCTCGATGGCGCCGATGGTCAGCCGCCGGTTGTCGTTGTAGCTGGTGCCGAAACTGACAACCAGCAGCTCACTCTCTCCGATGCCGTCGCCGTTTCTGGTGTCGTCCAGGGACGCGTCCCCGGTGTTGTAATTTTCTTCTTCCACTTCTTCCTCCCCGGCTGCGCTGTCCGCGGCTGCCTCCGCAGCCTTTGTCTCCGCTGCCTCTGTCTCTGCGGCCGTCTCCGCAGCTGCCGTCGGATCCGTCTGTCCGCCGGAACAGCCTGCCATCACTCCGGCGCCCAAAGCCGCCGCGGAAAATAAAATGGCCAGTTTTCTCATTTTCACCTTGTTTCCTCCTCTTTTCTGCGCAATGAACGAAAGTAACACTACCGACCAGAAACGGTATAGGAATCCGCGCTCCGCGTACGATGAAACTGCTCAAACTGGCTCTCTGATATGACCGGCGCAATCGCCCTGTCATTTCCTGTCCGCGCCGAAAGAACCTGGCCGCAGCCTGTGTTTCAGGCTGGTGGACAGGCATTTTGGTTCGCCGCCGTTTGAGTCAGAGATCCGCAGCCATTCTGCTGCCGACCGGTACGACCAATTACTCGTGATCCTGGAACTGTTTCCTGTACCAGCAGCCGGCAGGTTTCCTGACTTGTCCATCCACACCCACGGCGGCCTTCCCAATTCCATCGGAATCAGTGACTGTCCGCGACATTTGCCATGGGCTCCCTACTCACAGTGACGAGATCGCACAGGATTTGCACCTGTTTCCCTTTTACCCCCTGCGCCAGGCAGGGGCACCGGCTGTTCTTAACTCGATATTTTGTTATCGTATCATAGAATGGCGGGGATTGCAACTGGTGTGTTGCGAGGGTAGGCATAAAATGTGTTACAGGATGGCATAAAATGATTGTCAGTGGAAACAATGAACGTTTTTCTGAAAATTTTTTTAAATTAGAAATTGGCTTGGTTTGTGGTTTTTCTTTGTATGGAGGGAAAGCTCGGCTACAAGGCGATTTCTTTTCTGATGGTAGAATTTCTTTGATCTACTCGTTTCTCACAGAGGGAGACGTCACTGGTGATGTACTTAGATGCCGTCAACACCTCATTGCAATCCACTCCCTTCTCACGAAGGGAGACAGTACGATTTCAGCGCGCATAAATATATCATGTAATTTCAATCCACTCCCTTCTCACGAAGGGAGACCCTCCTTGTTACTAGAATCTAATATAAGTACGGATATTTCAATCCACTCCCTTCTCACGAAGGGAGACTCGGAGTTTCTTCAAAGCGATCACCTCCAATAAAATTTCAATCCACTCCCTTCTCACGAAGGGAGACGGACGCATGAGAAACCTCCTTGGTATAGAAGTGATATTTCAATCCACTCCCTTCTCACGAAGGGAGACGGGTGATCGCCTGGCTGGCAGGGGAACAATGGGTATTTCAATCCACTCCCTTCTCACGAAGGGAGACCTTAATCTCACTTCTCCGGTTGTTACTCTGGTTATTTCAATCCACTCCCTTCTCACGAAGGGAGACGGAGTTTGCCTTTGTGATCGGCTCCTCACCGGTATTTCAATCCACTCCCTTCTCACGAAGGGAGACTGGCCCTCAGAAGAGGCATTGACCGTGGATCAGGTATTTCAATCCACTCCCTTCTCACGAAGGGAGACCTGATGGAAAACGACATTACAAGTCATTTACAGCCAATTTCAATCCACTCCCTTCTCACGAAGGGAGACAATGGTTCTCGGCCCTGATAATACGTGGATTATTATTTCAATCCACTCCCTTCTCACGAAGGGAGACGACGTAATATCTATTACACGCGGTATTACAGCCGTATTTCAATCCACTCCCTTCTCACGAAGGGAGACTGCAGTGTTGCTTCGTTGTTCGCCTGATCCCAATATTTCAATCCACTCCCTTCTCACGAAGGGAGACGAGGAGTACCAGAGTGAGGTGCTTCAGGCATATCTTATTTCAATCCACTCCCTTCTCACGAAGGGAGACAGGAGTACCAGAGTGAGGTCCTGAAATCATATCTTATTTCAATCCACTCCCTTCTCACGAAGGGAGACTTTAATATAGCGATATGGCCGTGCGTCTTATAGCATTTCAATCCACTCCCTTCTCACGAAGGGAGACGTTTTTCTTCATCTGTTATTTCACAACCTGCATACCTATTTCAATCCACTCCCTTCTCACGAAGGGAGACGGTCAACATTTATTAACATTGATATGATGGTGATATTTCAATCCACTCCCTTCTCACGAAGGGAGACGCAACAGTATCCGGATCAGCGACCACCCAGGGAAATTTCAATCCACTCCCTTCTCACGAAGGGAGACGAGCCGATCACAAAGGCAAACTCCGGAGGCGGATCCATTTCAATCCACTCCCTTCTCACGAAGGGAGACCCAGGAAAACAACGAAGCAACACTGAAGAATAAGATTTCAATCCACTCCCTTCTCACGAAGGGAGACTAATTTGTTCGTATATGCCTTCATGGCCTCCTTATTTCAATCCACTCCCTTCTCACGAAGGGAGACACATAGAATGACACACTGATTTTATGATATGGTTATTTCAATCCACTCCCTTCTCACGAAGGGAGACTACGCCGGAAGCGGAGAGCCGGATCCGTGTTGCATTTAATATAGAAGTAACACCTGTTGTATTCTGCGCTGTCAATGCAGT
>OLRK01001031.1_pt1 | contig 26428 bp, 25 predicted proteins | sample 1672911 | NCBI WGS metagenome assembly OLRK01 (sample SAMEA3136736, study PRJEB25190) | human gut metagenome | biome: human gut; feature: human-associated habitat; material: faeces | place: Austria | collected 2013 | reverse complement strand
GGAATTTCAGGTTCGTATTTCAAGCATTTCGTTGTTTAATTTACAAGGTACAAAAAATCTTTGCCTTCAGCGTTTTTCTGTGCCGCGTGTCAATTTCATCAGGAAATTGACCAAGGTACCAACCGCTAAAGTTTTTAAGCGCTCACCTTTCGGTGAAGTGCTTATTTATTTTACCAGACTCATTTCTGTTTGTCAAGCTCTTTTTTAACTTTTTTCGAAGTTTTTCGCGCTCCGATTCGTTAAATCTGAACTTTTCCAAACTTTTCGTCCGGTTTCGCTGATCAATCGGTCAGCCTATTTATAATACCACATCGAAGAGCCTCTGTCAATAAGTTTTTTGAACTTTCTGAAAACTTATTGTTTTCGAGGTTCTAAACTTTACAGTTTTCATCGTATGGCAGTCACAACACAGGTCTGTGACTTAATTAGAATATCACTCTCTTCGACATCTGTCAACGATTTTTCTCATTTTTTGCTTTTTCCCTCTTTCTTCTCATTCTATTTTGCGATCTTGATTGCCAGCCATCTTCCATTCTTTTGTCTACTGCGTTATAATGGTAAAGTACTATATTCCCGTTAAAGGAGAATCCGCTTATGCCGATCAAAATTGCCGACAGTCTTCCCGCACGCGCGGTGTTGGAATCGGAAAACATATTTGTTATGACCGAGCGCCGCGCAATTACACAGGATATCCGTCCGCTGCGCATCGCTCTTCTCAACCTGATGCCGCTCAAGATCACAACCGAGACTCAAATCCTGCGCTGTCTGTCCAATACCCCCCTTCAGATTGAAATTGATTTGGTACAGACCGAGACCTACAAGTCCACTCATACGCCGGAAGATCATTTACTGACATTCTACAAGACGTTCAACGACATTCGGCATAATCGGTATGACGGTTTCATCATCACCGGTGCACCGGTTGAGCTGATGGACTTCGAACAAGTCGATTACTGGGACGAGCTGGTCGAGATTATGGAGTGGACCAAGACGCACGTACATTCCACGCTGCATATCTGCTGGGGTGCACAGGCCGGCCTGTATCACCACTATCATGTGCCCAAGTATGTTCTCCCCGAAAAGATGAGCGGTATCTTTGAGCACCGCGTTCTGGTACCGACCGAACGTCTGCTGCGCGGCTTTAACGACGTCTTCTTTGCTCCGCACAGCCGTCACACCGAAGTGCGTGCATCCGAGATCACCAAGCATCCCGAACTGCGCTTGCTCTCGGTTTCCGACGAGGCCGGTGTCTATATTGTAGAGGCACGCAATGGACGTCAGATTTTTGTGCTGGGTCACTCGGAATACGATCGTGATACGCTCAAGCAGGAATATTTCCGTGATCTGAGCCGCGGTCTGGAACCCCAGATCCCGCGCCACTACTTCCCGAATGATGACCCGACGCTGGAGCCTAAGGTCACCTGGCGTTCACACGGTCAGCTGCTCTACACCAACTGGCTCAACTACTATGTCTACCAGACCACGCCGTACGACCTGAGCACCGAGCAGTCTTTTAACGATCCGTTTGAGGATTTTGAAAAGTAAGCTCATGGTTTCGCCCGGTCTGGCACATACTGCATCCGAGGTGATGCAATATGACAAAGCGACCACATGTACAGCAAACCTGTTTTCGATTGGAACCGGAAAAGCGGCTGTGTCCCACGACTGACAGCGTCAGCATCCGCACCTATCGCCTGGCCTCTCCCGGCGAGATGGGATTCCGTGTTCTGGATAATTTCTGTGAAGAACACATCCAATAAACCCAGAAAAGCCGTCCGGCCGATACCGGACGGCTCACTTTTTTAGTATGCAACACCCCACCGCGTCATAAGCAAATAGCCGATAATATAGATCAGATAGACGTGCGCGGGATAATACCAATAAAACAGGAATTTGTGACGATTGCTACCGGCCTGGCCATTATACAGGCAGATCGGAATGGCCGCAAGGAAGATAAACAGATCGGTAAGCCAATATTGCGGCAGTGCAAGCCACTGGATCAGGCACAACACGCCAAGCGCCGCTACCTGCGCGATACGCCAACGACGCAGATAATAAAACGCTACACCCAGCAGCACAAACAGAAAACCGCCTTCTACATTCATCAGGTTTGGCATAAAAATCATCATGATCTGCACGCCGCGCTGTACCACAGGGAACATTCTATTTGTAATCTCGCCTGTTTGTGCATTAAACATTCCGGTCATTGCGATGTATGCGCCACACTGCACTGCAAAGGAAGCCACAAAATAGAATAAGCCAGCCAGCCCCATTCCAATTTTCCTGATCCCCCGTTCCTTCTGCCCTGCGCGTATCAGTTCAACAGATGTAACAGTCAGTACCACCAGGAACATTGTGCCGAACATGCCGTTTAGTATAATTATGCCGCTGGGCTGCGCAAATTTCTGACTGATCCAGTTGTTACACAGGTTCATAAGCACCCAGCCGATATACAAGCGCAGCATATAGTTTTTCCGGCTATGCGTATAGAAAATCCCCTCTGCACAGAAAAACATAAAAAGCGGCGCAGCAAACCGGCCAATCAGATGAAACCAATCCGGAATACCCATGCCAGCCGGCAGATATGCCGCCAAATGGTCCATCGTCATCGTAATCAGCGCAAATAATTTGAGCTGGAAGCCATTGCATCCCCCAAATTGTCTTTTTCCCAGCGTCATTGTCTTCACGATAATCCTCCTTCGTATTATTGTACTATTGTATTACATTATTAGTACAATAATCCATTTTTTCTTTTATGTCAAGGGCTTATTCTACTTTTTTTGGGGCATACTGAACTATGAGGTGAGAACACAATGAAACAGTATCAAAACCTGGGCGAAATGCTCACGACCGATCCAAAGATCTTTGAATATTACACCAGCCTGCCGGAATATATCCGAGGCATGATCGGACATCGCAGCGAAAATATCCATACCGAAGATCAATTGCGCGGCTATGCCGACAAACTGCTGCGTGGCGACAATTAAGGGCAAAAAAAGAACGCCATTCAAACTGGCGTTCTTTTTCGTTTTTAAGATTGTGCTTCGCTCTGATTGACCTGGTAGCACAACGTCATTAAATTGTCTGAAAAATGCACGTTTTCAACCGGTACACCCAGATTTTCCAAGTGCAAATCTTCGCCTGTGAAATTCCACAGTCCGCGCACGCCATGCTCTACCAGCTTACGTGCAAGCGCGGGTGCGATTGCATGCGGTACGGTCAAAACCGCAATATCCGGCTTATGCTGATCGACATACGCGTACAGTTCGGACACGTCACGCACGGTCACGCCGTTCATGCCGCTGCCGATGACCATACGGTCACTGTCAAACGCACACAACAATTTAAATCCATTGCTCTCAAAGCTGAAATTCTTAATAAGCGCTCGACCCAAGTTACCCACACCGATGAGTACCGCGGTGTGTGCGCGCTTGAGTCCCAGAATGTCCTCCAGCCCTTCGCACAGCTTTTCGATGCTATATCCATAGCCCTGCTGGCCAAAACCACCGAAACAGTTAAAATCCTGACGGATCTGGGAGGCGGTCAGACCTAACATTTCCGCTAACTTACGCGAAGAAATGCGCGTCTCGCCCTTTGCCCGCAGAGAGGATAGGTGCCGGTAATACCGCGGCAAGCGCTGAATCACCGCGCGGGATACATTCTGTTTTTTCTCCATCCGGACAACCTCCTGTCAGGTTTATTTGATCATTTACAGCGACGCAATGGTCTCCAGCACATAGTCGGTGAACTGCTGTGCGGTCGCACCGGTGTCGCGGCCGGTGATCACATACTTCTTCTTCTCAAACATGCAGATATCCAGCGCACGATCGAGCTTCTTTGCCAGCTCGATTTCACCGATATGCTCGAGCAGCATAACCGATGCACGCAGAACCGAAGACGGATCGGCGTACTGTGCACGGCCTTCCTGTACCATACGCGGTGCAGAACCGTGAATTGCCTCGAACATTGCGTAGCGCTTACCGATATTTGCAGAACCTGCGGTGCCAACACCGCCCTGAATCTCAGCCGCCTCGTCGGTGATGATATCACCGTACAGGTTGGGCAGAACGAATACCTTAAAGTCACGCCGACGCTTGTCGTCAATGAGCTTTGCGGTCATGATATCAATGTACCAGTCGTCGAATACAACGTCCGGGTACTCAGCAGCAACCTTCTGGCAGGTATCCAGGAACTTGCCGTCGGTGGTCTTAATAATGTTTGCCTTGGTGACACAGGATACACGGTTCTTGCCGGTCTTGTGTGCGTAGTCAAATGCCAGACGTGCGATACGCTCGCAGCCCTGCGAGGTCGCTACCGTGAAATCGATGAACAGATCGTCGCCAACCTGTACGCCCTGCGAGCCGACTGCGTAGCCGCCCTCGGTGTTCTCACGATAGAAGGTCCAGTCGATGCCCAGCTCGGGTACCTTGACCGGGCGCACGTTTGCGAACAGGTCGAGTGCCTTACGCATAGCAACGTTTGCCGACTCGACGTTCGGCCACGGATCGCCCTTACGCGGGGTCGTGGTGGGTCCCTTCAGGATGACATGGCAAGCCTTGAGCTCTTCCATGGTATCGGGCGGAATGGCGCAGCCCAGCTCGGCGCGGCGCTCGATGGTCAGGCCATCGATGACGCGGAACTCAACCTTACCAGCCTTGACCTTATCTGCCAACAGCGTCTCGAGGACGTGCTGACCCATACCGATGATCATCGGGCCGATGCCGTCGCCGCCGCAAACGCCGATGATGATCTTATCAAGCTTGGAATAATCGATAAAGTCGCCCTGATCCTTCATTGCCTGAATGCGAGCCAGCTGGCTCTCGATTACTTTTTCAAACTGCTCACGAGTCTTTTCGGGTAACATATCTGCAAATCCTCCTTAGTGCTGCTTCTTTGCGTAATTCAGAGTACCGCCTGCAAGCAGTGCGCCGCGCTGGCGGTCGGAAACGTCACAATCTGCCTTGAAGGTACGGCCGCCGCAAACGACGGTAACCTGACCGCCTGCCGCGATCTCCTCGCGGATGTTGGGCAGAGAGATGACATCTCCCAGATTGATCTTGTCGTAATCTGCCGGATCGGCAAAGGTCAGCGGGATGATACCCGAGTTAACCAGATTTGCCTTGTGGATACGTGCAAAGGACTTGGTCAGCACAGCACGCACGCCCAGATAGAGCGGAACGAGTGCAGCATGCTCACGGGACGAACCCTGACCATAGTTTGCACCGCCGACGATCACGCCGCCGCCCTGCTCCTGGCAGCGAGCCGGGAACTTGGGATCGACGTTGATGAAGCAGTAGTTGGAGTAGTACGGGATATTCGAACGATACGGCAGCAGCTTGGAGCCTGCGGGCAGAATGTGGTCGGTCGTGATGTTGTCCTCGGTCTTGAGAACGATCTTGCCGGCATAGCTGTCTTCCAGCTCGTGACCGAGCGGGAACGGCTTGATGTTCGGACCGCGGCGTACTTCGACCGTGGACGGATCTTCTGCGGGCGGGATGATCATGCTGTCGTTGATGTCAAAGTGCTCGGGCATCTGGATCTCGGGTGCCTCACCCAGCGTACGCGGGTCGGTCAGCACACCGGTCAGTGCCGAAGCGGCTGCAACTTCGGGAGAAACCAGATAAATCTGTGCGTCCTGGGTACCAGAACGGCCCTCGAAGTTACGGTTAAAGGTACGCAGCGATACGCCAGCCGACTCGGGCGACTGACCCATGCCGATGCAGGGGCCGCAAGCGCACTCGAGGATACGCGCACCAGCTGCGATGATGTCGGACAGTGCGCCATTCTTTGCGAGCATGTTGAATACCTGCATGGAACCCGGGCTGATGGTCAGCGAAACGTCGGGATGCACATGCTTGCCCTTGAGGATGGCTGCAACCTTCATCATATCATAGTAAGAAGAGTTGGTGCACGAACCGATGCAGCACTGGTTGACCTTGATCTCACCGATCTCGGAAACCGGCTTTACATTATCCGGCATGTGCGGCATCGCTGCCAGCGGAACCAGATTGTCCAGATCGACCGTGTATTCTTCGTCGTAAACCGCGTCCGGATCGGATGCCAGCGGTACATAGACCTCTTCACGTCCCTGTGCCTTGAGGAATGCACGGGTCACTTCGTCAGACGGGAAAATAGACGTGGTTGCACCCAGCTCTGCACCCATGTTGGTGATGGTTGCACGCTCGGGAACCGACAGCGTTGCAACGCCGGGGCCTACGTACTCGACAATCTTGCCGACACCGCCCTTGACGGTCATCTGACGCAGTACGTCCAGAATAATATCCTTTGCTGCAACCCAGGGCTTCAGCTGGCCGGTCAGCGTAACGCGAACCATCTTCGGCATCGGGATGTAGTATGCGCCGCCGCCCATTGCGACTGCGACGTCCAGACCACCTGCGCCGAACGCCAGCATGCCGATACCGCCGCCGGTCGGGGTGTGGGAGTCCGAACCGATCAGGGTCTTGCCCGGTGCGCCGAAACGCTCGAGGTGTACCTGATGGCAGATACCATTGCCCGCCTTGGAGTAGTAGATGCCGTGCTTCTTGGCCACGGTGCCGATGTACTTATGGTCGTCCGCGTTCTCAAAACCGGACTGTAAGGTGTTGTGATCGATGTAGGCCACCGAGCGCTCGGTCTTGACCTGATCGACGCCCATTGCCTCAAATTGCAGGTAAGCCATCGTGCCGGTCGCATCTTGGGTCAGCGTCTGGTCGATGCGAAGACCGATCTCCTCGCCCTTAACCATCTCGCCATCCACCAGATGTGCTTTCAGGATTTTTTCTGCAATCGTCATGCCCATGATATCAAATCGCTCCTTGTTTTTGTCCCTGACACGGGTGTCAGACACACCGTGCCCTGCGTTTTTCCGAAAACGCAGCAAAATGGCGGCTTCCACAGCCTTCTCCACGAAGAAAACACCGGTTTTCTCCGTGCCCAAATCGTTTTTATCAAATGAGGCTTTGTCACAAAGCGCAAAACCTTTTATTATTGTACCGCATTTCAGCACAATTTACCAGAAATATTTTGCCGCCTCAGCGGATTTTTCGACAGACCTCTTCGCTGATCTCAGCGGTTGCAAAGGCATTCTGCGCCGTCGTGCCCAGATGACCTGCCAAAAACTCGTAATACGCCTGCGCACCGATCATGGCCGCATTGTCACCGCACAGCGAGAGCGGCGGCAGATACAGATGCACGCGCTTACTTTTTGCCATGTCAGTTAGTGCCTGACGCAGCCAGGAGTTCGCCGCAACACCGCCTGCACAGACGACATGCTTAACGCCAGTCTCGTCAATCGCGTGCGCCAGTCTGGGCACCAGGGTATCGACCACCGCACGGCAGAACGAAGCGGCCAGACCGGATTTATCGATGGTCTCACCCTTCTGCTCGGCATTGTGCGCAAGGTTGATGACTGCGGTCTTGAGTCCCGAGAACGAAAAGTCCATCGGCGCGTCCTTGACATGGCTGGCCGGCAGCTTGTACGCGTTCGGGTCGCCACCGACCGCCATCTTGTCGATCTTAGGGCCGCCCGGATAGCCAACGCCCAGTACACGCGCAACCTTGTCGAACGCCTCGCCCGCTGCGTCGTCTCTGGTACCGCCCAAAATCTCAAAGTCGGTGTAATCGCGCACCAACACGATCAGCGAGTGACCACCCGAGGCCACCAGCGTCAAAAAGGGCGGTTTCAGGTCGGGAAATTCCAGATAATTGGCTGCGATGTGTCCGCGAATGTGGTGCACGGGAATAAACGGCTTGCCCAGCGAAAACGCCAGCGATTTGCCGAAGTTTGCACCGACCAGCACTGCGCCAATGAGTCCCGGTGCGCAGGTCGCAGCGACCGCGTCCACCTCGTCCGCCTGCATGCCTGCCTGTTCCAGTGCGCATTCCGTCACGCGCACAACCGCTTCCATGTGACGGCGCGAAGCAATCTCGGGCACGACACCGCCGTACAGTGCATGCGTCTCGACCTGCGAATCAATGATATTGGATAAAATCTTGCGTCCGTCCTCGATGACCGCTGCCGCGGTCTCATCGCAGGAGGACTCGATTGCTAAAATCTTCATACAGTCTCCTCTAGTTTGGTATGCGGACGATCAGCACCGTCCAATCACCTGGCGCGCCTGCTCCTCATCCTTTTTGTCGACCAGAATGCGATACTCAACCGCGGCATCCTGATTGCCGCCCCAGCGCATACGCGCACCGCCATGCGGTCGAATATCCTCTTACCGGATCACATAGTCAATGCCTGCCTGCTCGAGTGCATGCTGCATTTGGTACAGGTCACGCTCGGAATAACTTACAAATACTTCGCGCTTGTCAAACAACATGATCCTCTTCCCCTTTCACGTTGCATCACGCAGTTGTAACGTCATCAAAATTGCGTCTTCCGTGGGTGCGCGGTAAAAATTTTTGCGCCGTCCAACCGGTTCATACCCGGCGGCGGTATACAGCGCAATGGCAGGATCGTTGGACGCACGCACTTCGAGCGTCACAAACGCAAGCTGTGCCTGCTGCGCCCGCTCGGTCAGGGTCTGGATGAGCAGACGGCCAATGCCCTGACGGCGAAAATCAGGCGAAACTGCAACGTTTGTAATGTAGCCCTCGTCGAGCACGGTCTGACAGCCGACATAGCCGCACACGGTCTGGTTTTCATCCTCTGCGACCAGAAACATGCCTTTTCCAAGTTCTTCCCGCAGCGCATTCTCGCTCCACGGCGCGTGAAAACACGCCCGCTCGATCTCGGCCAGCGCAGGCAAATGCCGCTCGTCCATCGGAACAATCTGAATCTGACTCATGCGCGTCCTTTCTCCAGATTGCCGATCAGCGCACCGACTGCATCCTTGAGCTGTGCCGCGCACGCACGATAGGTGGCAAGGTCACCGCCAAAGGGGTCGGCGACATCCACCGGCGACAGAGTGAACACCTTATCCTCCGCCCACGGCAGCGCTTCGACCAGTCGGTCATAGTGCGCAGCCGTCATGCACACCAGATACTTGGCTTGCTTTGCCATCTCCGGGGTCAGCTGACGGGCATGATGCTGGGACAGGTCTGCGCCCAGCTCAGCCGCCGCTTTGACTGCATTTTCCGAAGCCGGCAGGCCATCATGTGCAAACAAACCAGCTGACTGTGCGGTCAAACCGGTACGCGTCTCACCGTCCAGCGCACGGAACAAACCCTCTGCCATCGGACTGCGGCAGGTATTTCCGGTACATACAAAAATGATCTGATCCATAATACGATATTCCTCGAATCTTTCCAGACAGCCGATTGTATTCGTTTTCTGAATGTTCGGCTGAATCATCCGTTTTGAGGCGATACCGTCAAATCGGTATACATCCTCATGATGAACGTATTGATTATACCACAGAACGCTCTATTTTTCTATGACCATTCCCAAAAATCCGTCCCTTACGGCCGTGCATAGGTAAAAAAAGACCACCCGCTGCCGGATGGTCTTGTCTTTTACTTGGTTTCGTACCAACTGTGTCCAATCTTGGCCTCAGCCACGAGCGGTACACGCAATTCGGCTGCGTGCTCCATCTCTTCGCGCAGCAGGGCTGCCGCGCGCTCGGCTTCGTGCTCGGGTGCTTCCAGAATCAGTTCATCGTGTACCTGCAGAATCAGGCGTGCTTCAAAGCCCTCAGCCTTGAGTCGGTCACGCACGCGCAGCATGGCGATCTTGATGATATCAGCCGCCGTGCCCTGAATCGGCGTATTCATCGCAGCACGCTCACCGAACGAACGCAGATTGAAGTTCTTGGAGTTCAGCTCAGGCAGGGCGCGTCTGCGGCCGAACAATGTCTCGACGTAACCGGTCTCCCGTGCGCTCTGCTTGATGGATTCCATATAATGCTGCACACCCGGATAGGTGTCCAGATAACTCTGGATGAAGGCTGCCGCCTCCTTGCGGGTCACACCGATATCCTGCGCCAGCGAAAAGTCCGAAATACCGTAGACGATACCGAAGTTGACCGCCTTACAGCTCGAACGCATCTGTGGAGTCACCTCTTCCACCGGTACACCGTAGACCTTGGAAGCCGTGGTTGCATGGATATCCTGACCACCGCGGAAAGCCTCGATCATTGCGTCGTCGTCTGCGACATGTGCCAGCACGCGCAGTTCGATCTGCGAATAGTCGGCATCGACTAGAACCCGTCCCTGCTCCGCGACAAACATGCGGCGCAGTTCACGTCCGAGCTCGGTACGCACCGGGATATTCTGCAAGTTGGGGTCGACCGACGACAGGCGGCCGGTTGCAGTAACCGTCTGCTGGAAGTGCGAATGGATGCGACCATCGGGTGCAATGACCTTCAAAAGTCCGTCTACATAGGTGCTCTTGAGCTTGGTCAGCTGACGGTATTCCAGCACGTCTGCAATCATGGGATGATAGCCAGCCAGCGATTCCAACACCTCGGCACTGGTCGAATAACCGGTCTTGGTCTTTTTCTTGTACGGCAATCCCAATTCTTCAAACAGCACAACGCCGAGCTGTTTGGACGACTGAATGTTAAATTCATGTCCAGCAGCCTCATAGATCTGCTCAGTCAGTGCGGCAATGCGCGTGTCCAACTGCTCGCCAAAGGCACACAGCTGGTCGGCATCGGCCTTGCAGCCCGCCTGCTGCATCTCAGCCAGCACGGTCATAAGTGGCATTTCCATCTCGAAGAACAGTTTGTGCATGCCCTGCTCTTCCAGTCGTGCAGATGCCTCCGCGTAAATATCTGCAATTGCTTCCACATTGGCAGTCATCGCGGCAAGCGCGCTGTCCCGTCCGCCGAGCGGCGAAAATGCGTCCTCTGCGGTCAGGTCGACCTTGGGCAGTTCGCGATTCAAATAAGACAGTGCAACGCGCTCCAGATCATAAGCCGATGCCGTGGGATCGAGCAGATAAGCCGCAATGCTGGTGTCAAACAATACACCCTGCGCCGCCAGTCCTGCTTCGAGCAGCTCGACATAGGTCGGCTTAGCATCGTGCATGACCAGCTTGATATCTCCGGCAAACAGACGTGCGGTCACGGTGTCCCAATCTGCCACTGAAAAGCTGTCAGACGACAGCAAATACACCGTATCCTGTGCAAGCAGCGCAAATGCATGCAGCCCGGGTGCAGCAAACAGCGGCACAGCCGAAAGTTCGGTCAGTGCATCCAGCTGCTTCTGTGCGCTTTCCAGATTGGTCAGCTCTACACGCTTGCGCTCAGCCGCAGTGGGTGCCGGTGCTTCGGTCTTGCTCAGTCCCAAACGCGTCAGGAAGGACTTAAATTCCAGACGGGTCAGCAAGTCATACAGCGCATCGCGGTCCATCTGCGCATCTGGCAGCGCTTGCATGTCGATCGGCAGCGGTGCATCCCGCTCGATCGTTGCCAGCCAATAGCTGTCCCGTGCGGCCTGTTCGCCGTTCGTCAGCTTGTCTCGCAGACCCTTTTTGATCTCCGGTGCATCTAAATGACGATACACTTCATCCAGACTGCCAAAGGTATGCAGCAGATTCATTGCCGTTTTTTCTCCGACACCCGGTACGCCCGAAATATTATCCGAGCTATCTCCCATCAGCGCCTTGAGATCAATCAAACGAATGGGGTCAAAACCGTACTCTTCCCGGAAGGTCTCGGGTGTGATATCTCGGCTGGTGTCCTGACCGCCCTTGGACGATACCAGATGCACCGTCGTATGTGCACTCACCAGCTGCAAACTGTCGCGGTCACCGGTCACGATCAAGCAATCATCGCCCTGCTCTTCTGCCTTGCGGCTGATCGTACCAATCAGGTCATCGGCCTCATATCCGCCCTTCTCACAGCGGATAATGCCCAGCGCATCCAGTACTTCCTTCATCACCGGCAGCTGCGCTGCGAGCTCGTCCGGCATGCCCTTTCGAGTCGCCTTGTAGGAGTCAAACTTCTGATGACGGAAGGTCTTCTCCTTCACGTCAAAGCATACGATCGTGCGATCAGGGGTATATTCATCCTGTAAGCGGAACAGAGTAGACAAAAAGCCATAAATAGCGTTCGTGGGTAAGCCGTCGTGGTTGGCCAGCAGCCGTACGCCGTAAAACGCGCGGTTTAAGATGCTGTTGCCGTCAATCACCATGAATTTCATCGTTAACCTCATCATTCCTGCGGCTGCATACAGCTGCCGCATGTCCGAATTTTTTGCTATTGGTTTTATTATACGGCAAAAACAGTATCATTACCAGAGGCAGAACGGGAAAAGCATGAATTTCCGCCTCTTTTTGATGCAGAACGCCTTGCATGATATGGATTTCACATCCTACAAAAAGATAAAAAAACACCTCGATTTATCCGTTCTTTCCAAACCAATAAACCGAGGAATTGATTGGCATGACCGAAAAAATTTGTAGGCTTATCTGTGGTAATCCATTGGGAGTTTCACTGATTGATTCGCTATAGCAAGTTTTTGTCATAGTTTATCACTGTTTTGCAAATAATACCGATAAAGCACAGTATTTTCGATCCTTCCCTCATTCAAATAGAAGATGTTCTCAAAATGCCGTTTTAGAAGTGCGTCCGATGCGAGGATTAACCCCTGCGCATTTGAAGCCGTAGACGATCTGCAATCATCGAGATGAATTCGGAATTGGTCGGCTTGCCCTTGACGCCTGATACCGTATAGCCGAAATACGACTGCAAAGTCTCGATGTCTCCGCGATCCCAAGCAACTTCAATCGCATGGCGAATAGCACGCTCGACGCGGGATGCGGTGGTGTGGAATTTCTTCGCGATGCCCGGATACATGATCTTGGTGATCGCGCCAACCGATTCCATATCGCGGATGGCCATGATAATCGCCTCACGCAGATACTGATAGCCCTTGATGTGTGCCGGTACGCCAACCTGATGGATAACTTCGGTCACGCGCAGTTCCAGATCCAGATCGGCCGGCATTTCGGGCTCGCGCACACATGCGGTCTGTCGGGACATGCCCCACTGGCGAATGCGTCCTGCCAGCACTTCCGGACCTACCGGCTTGCGCAAAAAATGGCTGACGCCCAGTGCGCTGCACTCTGCCGCTGCCATATCGCTGGCAAATGCCGAGATGACAAATACCCCGACCTTGTATCCATTGTCCACGATGCGATGCAGCAGGCTCAGTCCATCCAGCTCGGGCAGCATCAGGTCGGTCAGCAGCAGGTCGGGTGCCAGCTCACGCACCTGCTCCAATGCGCCAGTGCCACTCGCCGCCGTTCCGACGACCTCAATTCCGTCCTCCGCCTGCAAGGCGCCCGAGAGCGCTGTGCGGAATTCCTGGTCTCCATCTGCGATTACTACTCGAATGTTCCGTTCCATGTTGTCACTCACTGCCTTCCTGACAAATTTTTTGTTCTGACTGCCGTTGTTCTGTTCTGTGGTTGCTTTCGTGCGGCTTCCTTAATTTACCATATTTTTCCAGCTCGCACAATGGATTTTGCGTGTTTTCGGCCAGATTTCGTGCGACCTATTCCGACAAAATTCGACATTTCCCGTCTGTCATCGACCGGGTTCTCCAAGGTCTTCCCCGATCTTACCGGGTTCTTCACCCTCCATGTCCGTGTCTGGAAATGGAGGAAAGCGCGGGAATCCCGCTCCCACGCTTTCCATCTTCCAGCCTTATGCCGCTGCCTGCGCTTCCAGCATTTTCTCAATTTCAACAGCATATCCTCTCGTGGGATCGTTCACCAAAACATGGGTGACCGCACCCACAAGCTTGCCGTCCTGAATCACCGGGCTGCCGCTCATTCCCTGCACGATACCACCGGTCTTTTCGATCAGTTTCGGGTCGGTGACATGGATGACCATAGATCGGTCATTCTCACCGCCTTCGCCATAGAGCTTGGTAATCTCGGCGGTGTAATGTCCGACTGTTTCGCCCTCAACATTCGACCAGATCTCGCAGGTACCTTCCTGTGCATCCGCGATAGGCAGCGTATCCAGATCGTCATAATAGCTGTCATCGGTCAGCACGCCAAAAATACCGGTATCCGTATTTTTCTCGACCGTTCCCATGTCTTCCTGCAAGTTAAATTCACCTTGCAGTGCACCCGGTGCGCCAGATGCACCCTTCTGCACACCTGCGACCGAAGCCTCCATCAGACTGCCCTCTGCAAGCGGAACGAGCACGCCGCTCTCACCGTCACAGATGCCGTGTCCCAGCGAACCATAGGCTCCAGTTTCCGGATCAACATAGGTGATTGTTCCAATACCGGCCATGCCGTCACGAATCATCACGCCCAACCGATCATGACCGCTGGTGTCCTGCACCGGAGTCACTGACACATCCAGCTCCTCACCATCTCGCCGCACATGCAGCGTGATCGCTTGGCCGTCTGCGCCTTCAATGATCTCCTGTAAAGCGTCATTGGTGTCTACCGATTGACCGTTTGCGGTCAGGATCACGTCACCCGGCTGCAATCCAGCCGCCTCAGCCGGACTGACCTGTCCGACCGCGGTCGTAACCGGGTCGAGAGACGCGATCATGACACCGTCGGCATGCAGTTTGATACCCGCCGCGCGTCCGACCGGAATCAAGCTCTGTGCAGCAAGTGCCGTACCCACCGACAAGGCCAGCACCAGAGCGGCCGCACAGCTGCGTGCAAGCCATTTGTTGCGTATTTGCATACTTCCACCTCCTCATCGGCTAGTATGCCGCAGAGCGCAGCCTGTGAGCCGTGCCCAATGCTGGCAGAGCGGGAACACAGCCGCCGCCGGAGGCAGATTTTACGGAAAGCGGAAAACCATAAAAAACGAAAGACACCCTGGAAAACCAAGGTGTCTTTGTCAGCAAAATTTTTGAATTGCGCGCGCAGACGCTTACGCCTTGCCGTTGCAGCCCAGAACGTTGATCAGCTTGTGGGTAACCATGTCCTTGACAGCCTGACGAGCGGGCTTGAGGTACTGACGAGGATCGAAGTGATCCGGATGCTCAGCAAAGTACTTGCGGATGGTAGCGGTCATTGCCAGACGGATATCGGAGTCGATATTGATCTTGCAGACAGCCAGCTTTGCAGCCTTGCGCAGCTCTTCCTCCGGGATACCGATTGCATCGGGCATGCTGCCGCCGTACTGGTTGATCATCTTGACGAACTCCTGCGGAACAGAAGAAGAACCGTGCAGAACGATCGGGAAACCAGGCAGACGCTTGATGCACTCTTCCAGAACGTCGAAGCGGAGCGGAGGCGGAACCAGGATGCCTTCCGCGTTGCGGGTGCACTGTGCAGCGGTGAACTTGTAAGCACCGTGAGAAGTACCGATTGCAATTGCCAGCGAGTCACAGCCGGTGCGGGAAACGAATTCCTCAACCTCTTCCGGACGGGTGTAGCTCTCGTTGCCAGCCTCTACGCAAACTTCGTCCTCGACGCCAGCCAGGGTACCCAGCTCAGCCTCGACAACAACGCCGTGTGCGTGTGCGTACTCAACAACCTGCTTGGTCAGAGCGATGTTCTCCTCGAAGGACTTGGAAGAAGCGTCGATCATAACGGAGGTGAAACCGCCGTCGATGCAGCTCTTACAAACTTCGAAAGAATCGCCGTGATCCAGATGCAGAGCGATCGGGATCTCAGGGCAGTTCTCAACAGCAGCCTGAACCATCTTTACCAGATAGTTGTGGTTTGCGTAAGCACGAGCGCCCTTGGATACCTGCAGGACAACCGGAGCCTTCTGCTCCTGGCAAGCCTCAGTGATACCCTGAACGATCTCCATGTTGTTTACGTTGAATGCACCGACAGCATAGCCGCCGTCGTATGCCTTCTTAAACATCTCAGTAGTAGTAACTAACGGCATTTTGATTACTTCCTTTCACTATCTATTCTGTTTCCACTTGGAACCAGGATATTCTATGGTTATTTTACCAGCTATACCGGTCAAAATCAAGACCCATGTTTTCCAAATATATCTTTGTGTAACAGGTGGAAATTTTGGAAGCTTTTACATGGAAAAGAAATTGATTTTTGCTAGACAATATGATATGATTTTTTTGTACCAAAATATCCGACAAGGTTATTTTTCATTAACATTAGGAGGTTTTTCCAATGAGTGAATTAAAGGGCGCTTGCATCATCGGCCAGTCCGGTGGCCCCACTTCCGTCATCAACACGTCTGTTCTCGGCGCAATCGAGGCCGCTCTCGACTGCCCCTCTATTACCCGCGTTCTGGGTGCTGCTCACGGCATCCGCGGTGTGCTCGACGACCAGCTGCTCGACATCGACAAGGAAGACCGCGAAGAGCTCAAGCTTCTCCGCTACACCCCGTCTTCTGCACTCGGTTCCTGCCGCTACAAGCTGGCTGATCCCGACGTTGACGATACCGATTACAAGCGTATCCTCGAGATCTTCAAGAAGTATGACGTTCGTTACTTCTTCTACAACGGCGGCAACGACTCCATGGATACCTGCAACAAGATCTCCAAGTTCATGATGAAGTCCGGTTACGACTGCCGCGTTATGGGCATCCCGAAGACCATCGACAACGACCTGTTCGGCACCGACCACTGCCCGGGCTACGCTTCCGCTTCCAAGTACATCGCTACTTCCTGCATGGAGATCTATCAGGACGCTCGCGTTTACGACACCGGCATGGTTTGTGTTGTTGAGATCATGGGCCGTCACGCTGGCTGGCTGACCGCTGCTGCTGGTCTGGCTACCACTCAGGGCGCTGGTCCCGACCTCATCTACCTCCCCGAGACCGACTTCGACATGGACAAGTTCATGGCTGACGTGAAGAAGGTTTACGCTGAGAAGGGCAACTGCCTGGTAGCTGTTTCCGAGGGCATCCACTACGCTGACGGCACCTTCGTTTCCGAGGCTAAGACCTCCGCAACCGACGGTTTCGGTCATGCTCAGCTGGGCGGCCTGGCTGCTATGCTGGCTGACAAGGTCAAGAGCGAGCTGGGCGTTAAGGTTCGCGGCATCGAGCTGTCCCTGCTGCAGCGCTGCGCTGCTCACTGCGCTTCCAAGACCGACGTTGACGAGTCCTACATGTCCGGTAAGGCTGCTGTCGAGAATGCTGTTGCTGGCAAGACCGACTACATGCCGGGCTTCAAGTGCACCCGCGACGAGAACGGCTACAAGTGCGAGATCGAGCTGCTGCCTCTGTCTCAGGTTGCTAACACCGAGAAGAAGGTTCCGCGTGAGTGGATCAACGCTGAGGGCAACGGCGTAACTCAGGCATTCATCGACTACGCTATGCCGCTGATCGCTGGCGACAACGTAGGTCCGAAGGAGAACGGCCTGCCGCGCTTTGCTAAGCTGAAGAAGATCAAGGCTGAGGCTTAAGTCTTATCCCCTAAGTAAAACGCAAATCCCGGAGGATTTTTCCTCCGGGATTTTTTATATGCTGCACAGATGCAACAAAAAGAGCGTCCTTTCGGACGCTCTTTCTATTACAGCTTCTTTTCCAGATAAATCATGTCTCGCAGTGTCACGCCGTCTTCTACGATCGGATGATCGTAATTTTTCGTAAAGAAGTCCGGTTCACGGCCGCACTCTGCAAATCCACAGCTCTGATAAAATCCCAACGTCTTGGGACTCTCACCGGTTCCTACGCGCAGCGTATCCGCACCGCGTTCCCGACAGATACGGCTCAGCTCATCGATCATCCATTTACCGATGCCCTTGCGCTGGTGTGCCGGCTCTACTGCCAGATTTTTGAGCTCATACACATTCTGTGCCTGCCGTACCACTACCATCACGCCGAAGGTCTGCTCTCCTTCGACCGCCGCGTACATCGTACCGCGCATCAGATAACGGTCAATCATGCTTTCCTGCTCATCTGCAAGCAGCAACAGCGATAAAAATCGCTTTTTATCGGTTGGAATCCATTGCAGTCTCATACATTTTCTCCTCTCTGCTCACAAACGCGCAAGTTTCCACTTGCCGCTCTTAAAGAATACGACCGAAAGCGCTGTGCCCAGAATCCAGCCGATCGGATATGACCAGCACACGCCGCTGTATCCCATCTGGAAGCACAACACCAGAATGTACGCAATGACCACACGCAAGAACAGGTCTGCAAAGGTGGTCGCCATAAACTGTCCCATCGCACCGCCGCCGCGCAGCACGCTGTCACAGCAGTTTTTAACCGCAATGAGGAAATAGAACGGTGCGCAGATATGTAAGAACTGCATGCCCTCCTTGATGATGGCTGCACGGTCGAGATCGTCGGCAAACAGACCAATGATCGGGTCACCGCAGACCAAAAACAGGATATTCGAACATGCCGCGACCACCATCGCAATGATGATCGAGATTTTCAGTCCCTGATACACGCGGTCCATCTTGCCTGCACCGATATTCTGCGATGCAAACGAGCTCAGCGCGGTCGGCAGCGTGTTCATGGTCATGCAGGCAAAGGTATTGACCTTGAGCGCTGCGGCAAAGGATGCGATGGTGATTTCACCAAACGAGTTGATGAGTCCCTGCACCAGAAAGACACCGACCGACACGAACGACTGCTGACACACCGACGGCACAGCAATGCGAATCATCATCGGCAGCATCGCGCGGTCGAACTTTTTCACCTTGCCCTCGCTCTTGAGTTTGAGCACGCGGCGGACAAAGGTTGCCGTTGCGAGCAGCGAAGCCAGTCCCTGTGCGATAAAGGTCGCCCAAGCGACACCCAGAATACCCCACTTGCAGACGATGACCAGAAACAGGTCGAGCGCAATATTGAGCACCGAGGAAAAGATCAGAAAGCACAGCGGTGTGAAGCTGTCTCCCAGACCGTTAAACAGTGCTGTGGCTGTGTTATACAGAAACAGCGAGATCAGACCGAGCAGGTAAACCTTCAGATACAGCGATGCTGCGGCAAAAATCTTACTCGGTGTGCCAATCACGCGCAGCAGCGGGTCGGCGATCAGTAAGCCGACCACCGTCAGCACAGCAGCCAGCACCAGAATGGACAACATTGCCGTACAGGATGCGGTTTTGACCTCGCGGTAATCCTTTCGTCCAAACATCTGCGACACCACAACCGAGCATCCCACGCTCGCACCGGTGGCGAATGCGATAAACAGCGTGGTGATCGGATAAGACGCACCGACTGCTGCAAGCGCATTGGCGCTGATGAATCGTCCGGCTACGATGGTATCCACGACCGAGTACATCTGCTGGAAAATCATGCTGATAAGCATGGGCAGAGAAAAGGTCACAAGGATTTTGAGCGGTGAGCCGGTTGTCATATCGTTCATACCAGTATTTCCCCCTCTATTGGTATTTTTTCATCTTGTACTAGTATACGACCGTTTTCACCCCGATACAAGCGCGGTTTTGTCCCAAAATCGCAGAAAAAAGGGCTTCCAAACCGGAAGCCCTTTTGGCATTTTTTACAGTTTTTCGCTTACTTGCCCTGAAGCGTCTTTGCGAAGCTGTCCTTGAGGGTGACGATACGGTTGTAACGTCCGTCCTCGGTGTCCTTAATGAAGTAGCCCATGCGCACAAACTGCATGCGGGTACCGGTCGGTACCTCTGCAATCGACGGCTCGAGCTTGCAGCCGGTCAGCTTCTTGAGCGAGTCAGGATTGAGGAAGTCCAGATAGTCCTTGCCCTCGGGCACGTCACCGGTGTTCTCCAGCGTGAACAGATTGTCGTACAGATAGCAGTCTGCGTCAATCGCGTGGGAAGCCGATACCCAGTGAATGGTACCCTTGACCTTGCGGCCGTCTACCGGCATACCGTTGCCGGTCTCCAGATCTGCGGTGCAGTGCAGCTCAACGACCTCACCGTTCTCGTCGGTGATAACTTCGTTGCACTTGACGATATATGCACCCATCAGACGAACCTCGCCGTCGGGCTTGAGGCGCTGGAACTTCGGAGGCGGTACCATTGCAAAGTCGCTCTTCTCGATATACAGCTCACGAGCGAACGGTACGTCACGGCTGCCTGCGGTCTCGTCCTTGGGGTTATTGGGCAGAGTAAAGACCTCGGTCTTATCCTCCGGGTAGTTGGTAATGACCATCTTGATGGGCTCGGTGACAGCCATACGGCGGATTGCGGTCTCGTTGAGCTCCTCACGGATGCAGTGCTCAAGCAGACGGATGTCTACGAGCGAATTTGCCTTTGCAATACCAGCGCGGCGCACGAACTCCAGAATGGAGGACGGGGTGTAGCCGCGGCGGCGCAGACCGCACAGAGTGGGCATACGCGGATCGTCCCAACCCTCAACGTGATGCTCAAATACCAGCTGACGCAGGTAACGCTTGGACATGACCGTGTTGGTCACGTTCAGACGAGCAAACTCGCGCTGCTTGGGATGGTGCGGCAGCGGGCAGTTGTCAACGACCCACTCGTACAGCGGACGATGGTTCTCGAACTCGATCGAGCACATGGAGTGCGTGATGCCTTCCAGTGCGTCCTGAATCGGGTGCGCAAAGTCATAGAGCGGATAGATGCACCACTTGTCGCCCTGACGATGATGGTGTGCGCGAACGATACGGTAGATCGCCGGGTCACGCATGTTCATGTTGGGAGACGCCATATCGATCTTGGCACGCAGGGTCTTGGAACCGTCCGGGAACTTGCCGTCGCGCATGTCCTGGAACAGCTGCAAGTTTTCCTCGACCGAGCGATCACGGTACGGGCTGTTCTTGCCCGGCTCGGTCAGCGTGCCGCGGTACTCACGGATCTCGTCCTGGGTCAGGTCGCACACGTACGCCTTACCTGCCTTGATGAGTGCAACCGCGCAGTCATAGCAGGTCTCAAAGTAGTCCGAGCCGTAGAAAATACCACCATTGGGCATCTCACCGGTCAGCCACTTGATATCTTCCTGAATGGACTGTACATATTCGTCGTCCTCACGCACCGGATTGGTGTCGTCAAAACGCAGATTGAACTTACCATTGTACTTCTGGGCGATCGACCAGTTGATGTAGATCGCCTTGGCCGAGCCGATATGCAGGTAGCCGTTGGGCTCGGGCGGGAAACGGGTGTGGATCTGCTCATTGAGGCCAGCCGCAATGTCGGCGTCAATGATATCAGTCAGAAAGTTTTTGACTTCTTCCATGGATTCAAATAACCCCCTCGGTTATGTTTTTTCAATGCGATAACAAAAATTTTGATCGGTGAGTCCGGTATCAGGAATCTCCGAATGGATGGACAGATATCCCTCAAGATCGCTGATCTCGGTCATCTCAACCGTTGGATCATACTGGGTCAGCGTAGAAGACACCGTTGCGTCCTTGAGTTCTGCACCGTCTACATTGTCTAAAACCTGCGTGCAGTATGCGCTGAACTGTTCCAGTTCGGTTTCGTCCAGCGTTCCCAGCACAATGGTCTGGGAATCATCGTCTACGGCAGTGACCAGATTTTCCAGCGTCAAAGTGTCCAGAAATTCCTGCGGCGCTTGTACACCCACAGCTTCCTGACTTTGCTCGGTTTGCTGTGCATCAGACGGGGTACATCCGGTCAGGCAGATTGCCAACAGACCACATACCGCAAATAAGCGACGGTGTTTCACAGAAATATCCCTCCAAACAATTCAATTTTAAGAGAGCGGATTAACCAAGTGCTGCGATGCACTTGTCCAGTCGTGCCTTAACCTGCTCTGCGCCCATGATGTGCATGACGCTCTGCATGTCCGGTGCGTTCTGACGGCCTGCAACCGCGAGGCGGACAACCATCGATACATCACCGACATGACCCTTGTACTGCTCGGGATTCTGCTTGTATGCCTTGGTCTCAGCAGCAAAGCCATGCTGTTCTGCGATGGCCTTCATCTTGGCAAAGAAATCGTCCGGGGTGTCGTTCTCATCGAACTGACCCTTGAACTCGTTCAGAATTGCCTTGGCATCGTCCTTTGATACGTGCTCGGGCATAGTGTAATCGGGCGTAAACAGCTCGTCGAACAGGAAATCCATATAGGGCTTGACATCCGACCACAGTGCCAGATCCTTACGGGGCTTCTTGCCGCCGCGGCCGATGGCCAGGAATGCGCGGGTCTTGTCCGGCTCACGGGTAAAGAGCGCGTGGAACTCGGGATCGTTCTTCTCGCTCCATGCTGCGACTGCGTCGTAAACGTCCTCAGCCGACATACGAGAAATAACGTTCTTGGATACGTCCTTGAGCTTGTCGATATCGAACAGTGCGCCCGAACCGCTCATCTTCTTGGTCGAGAACGGGAAATCGTTCATCGGCTTATCCTGGTTTGCTCTGCGCCACTCCTCAAAGTTGGAGTTGAGCAGGGTCATCAGATATTCGAGCACGCTCGGTGCCGGGTAGCCCTGCTGGTTGTAGAAGGTCAGTGCCAGCTCAGGGTCTTTACGCTTGGACAGCTTGCGCTTAGAGCCGGTCTCCTCGTCGATCTTCATCAGCTGTGCGGTGTGTGCGTACTTGGGAGCCTTCCATCCCATGGCACGGAACAGCTGGAGGTGTACCGGCAGGGTTGCCAGCCACTCTTCGCCGCGTACAACAACCGTAGTGCCCATCAGGTGGTCATCCACAACGTGTGCAAAGTGATAGGTCGGAATACCGTCCGACTTGAGAATGACGACATCCTGATCGTTTTCGGTAACTTCCATCTTGCCCTTGACCAGATCTTCGTGACGCACCTTGTGCTCAATGCTGCCCTCCGAGCGGAAGCGAACAACATACGGCGTACCCTTGGCCAGCTCTGCCTCGATGTCCTCCATCGGGCGGTCACGCCATACTGCGTACTTGCCGTAATAACCAAAGTTCTCCTTTGCAGCTTCCTGCTTCTCACGCATAGCTGCCAGTTCTTCCTCGGTTGCAAAGCACGGATATGCCATGCCGCGCTGTACGAGCGACTTAACGAAAGTCTGGTAAATCTCAGCGCGCTGCGACTGACGGTATGGGCCGTATGCACCGCGATCTTCTCCCATCGTTGCGCCTTCGTCAAAGGGCAGACCGAACGAAGTAAATGCGTCGATGATGGTCTGTACACCGCCCTCGACCTCGCGCTTCTTATCGGTATCCTCAATGCGCAGATAGAACACGCCGCCCGACTGATGCGCCAGACGCTCATCAACCAGTGCGCCGTACAGGTTGCCCAGATGCATAAAACCGGTCGGGCTCGGGCCCATACGGGTTACCTTCGCACCCTCCGGCAGCTGACGTGCCGGGTACTGCGCTAGAATATCCTCCGGGGTCTTAGTGATGTGCGGAAACAGCTTTTCCGCGAGCAAATTATAATCCATGGTATCGCTCCATCTCCGAATTTCAAAATGTGCCTGCCGCAACTGCCGGCACAGGCATAGTCTGGTAATGTATATTGTATCATATACGTATAGCGCATTGCAAGGCAGTCCCCACTTGAAACCGGCTTTTTGCGCATAAAATTTGCCCTGTATCATCGCGATACAGGGCGTTTGTACTCTCTTGCTTACTTTTTGATCATATCCATGTAGGTCTGCGCGAACAAATCCTTGAGCGCCAGCATGGCATCTTCCAGACTGTACCCATACGTATCCGCCGTTTCCTGAATCATCTGACGAAACACTTTGGCGTAACGGTCGCAATCCATCTCGGACTAATAGCGCGTCAGGATAGGATACAGGCTCGCCCAATCGATGGTGAAGCTGTTGTTTCCGGTCATCTGTACCTGCACGGTCTGCGGCGTCTCATCGCGCAGCAGCGCGTCACAAGTCACACCGAGGGCATCGGCCAAAGCCGCAATCCGTCCCGCCTCGGGCTGTGCCTGTCCGGCTTTCCATTTGGATACGGTCTGCCTCGATACGTCCAGACGTTCGGCCAGCTGATCCTGGGTTAGATGGGCGTTTTTTCGTGCATCGCTCAGTCGTTCGGCAAAATCCATATCGGTCATCCTCTCTGTCCGGTTTGGTTTTCTCCATGATACCCGATCTCTTGCCGGTTTTCAACCAACCGTCGGATGCGTTTGGCAACCAGTGGTTACAAATTTATCCCTGTGTGCGTTTTTCCGACACGCTGCGCGGCATCACAAAGCGGACAACCAGACCGAGCGCTACAAAGACAATGGCCGACGCGATGAGCGCCATGCGCAGTCCTGCTGCGTCACCGATCAGTCCGATGAGGTACGGAATCACGGCCGCACCGAAGTAGCCGAAAAACAGAATGAGTGACATGACCGTACCGCCGTTGTTGCCTGCATCCAGTGCTGTCGAGGCAATCAGCGGCCAGAGTGCGGACAGTCCCGCACCGACGAGCAGCAGCGCCACCCAGAACAAAATCGGCATGGTTACACCGGCGGTCAGCAAAACACCAATCACGCAGACCGTGCACAGGAAGGACACCAGTGCACGCACAGTGTATCGGGTTCCTACTAATCCGGCACAGACGATACGCCCAACGGTAACCACCGTCCAGATCGCCGCTGTGCCCAGCGAGGCCAGCAAAGAGGAATAACCCAGCGTTGTGGTCATAAAGGTCGCCATCCAACCGGTCACCGCACCCTCTGCACCGACATACAGGAACAGCGCCAAATAAGTCGGGTACAGCTCGCGACGGGTAAACCAGTGTTTAAGCTCAGCCAGACCGCCCGCTGCCGACTGGTGCATCTTGGGAAAGCGGACAATACAGAATACAACCGCAACCGCACCAACCGCCACAGACATCATGGTGTAAATGGTACGCCAGTCATAACCCGCGTTCAGCATCAGTCCACTGTACACCACGCCGCCGATCATGCCAATGCCCGCAATACCGTGGGTCATGGTCAAGTTAGAGGCGGCATCCACCGGTGACATATCATCGACCAAATCCATGCCGACCGCCTCAATAAAAGTCGCAAGCGCGCCCATGCACGAGATAAACACGCAAGCGATGGCAAAGCTGTGGGTATGGGCAAACGCAAAGGTCACGAGCGCATAGAAAATCAGTCCGGCTTTCATGGCCGTGCGCTTTCCGATCACCGCGATGATGCGTCCAGTCACCAGACAGAAGAAAATATTAGAAATATAATAGGCGGTAAACAGAAAGCCCGAACCGCCCAGCCCCAAACCGAACGCTGCGCCGATCTGTGTGATCAGCGGCGAAAGCATGGTCTGTGAGACGGCAAAAATACAAATCGCAACACGAGTGATCAGGATCGGAAGCGCTGTTCCCCGTTCCTGCACCGTGCCGACATCAGATGCTGCCATGAATCAAAATCCCCTTTTATCTGTTATTTCTGTTCTCCATTATAATGCGTCCGGGGTCGTTGTCCAGACACCTGCGTCAATCCCATCGAAAATATAAGCAACTTTGCTCGGATTTATATATGACGCATGAAAAAGCCGGACTGTGCATCCACAATCCGGCAAGATCGGTGTTAAGAAATATATTCCTCGACGTTTTCGGCATCGACCGGTTCGTATGGAATCATAAGTGACAGGCCATCCTCGCCCAGGGTCACACCAGACACCGTGTCCAGGCTCTCTCCGGCGATGAGCGCCAGTGCGGCATCGACCGCTGCTCTGCCCTGTTCATCGCCCGGCTGACGCACGGTGAAGGACAGCATACCGTCCCGGATGCCCTGACAGCCCACAATCGTGCCGTCAATACCCAGAATCGGACACAGCTCTTTTCCCGCTGCCTGCATTGCCATGGCAGCACCAATCGCCATCTCGTCATTCTGTGCGACAATGGCGTCAAACGATCTTCCGGCCGCAATGAGCATGCCGACCTGTACCTGCGCCTTTGCACGGTCAAACTGTGCCGTGGAGTCATACACAAAGTCGTGATCGATCTTGAGGTGATCCATCAAGCTCTCACGGCGGGCAATGGTAGACGCCTGACCCTCGATACCGGTCAGATAGACAATGTCCAGATGCTCGAGTTCATTCTCTTCGGCATAGTCATTGAGCCATGCGGCCTGAAATCGTCCGGGTTCACTGTCATCTGAGCCGACATAAGCGTTCTTTCCCACGGTCAGCGCACTCATCTCCGGTTCACGGTTAACGAACACGACCGGCATAGCTCCCGCTTCACGCAGAATACCGCGGGTCAAACTGGGCGATACCTCGTTGACGATCAGCGCGTCATACCCCTGTTCTCTGGCATCCTTGACGTGCTGCATCTGCACCACATAGTCGTTTCCTGCATCCCATACCGTGCAGTCAACCTGATTTTTTGCTGCATGTTCGAGCACCGAAGTCTCGACGGTGACCAGAAACTGATCTCTCGACGACATGGAAAGCGCAATGCGCGTTCCTGTATGTTCTTCAGGCGGCGGTGTTTGCTCCGCGCAGCCCGACAGACACGCCGCAGCCATTGCGCACAGCAGTGCGGCGAATATTCTTTTGATCACGCAAACTCCCCCTATCGGTAAAGCCGACACGGCGTACGCTGTGTCTATGTTATATAGTATACCACAGGAATGGTCGAATTTTAAGATAGTATGTGGTAATTTATGATGCAGTTGGAGTAAATGCTTTCTTTGTGCAAAACAGAAAAGACCTCATGGAATCCATGAGGTCTTTTACTGGAGGTACCACCCAGAATCGAACTGGGGATCAGGGAGTTGCAGTCCCACGCCTT